>OFGK01000835.1_pt1 | contig 21452 bp, 10 predicted proteins | sample 1521771 | NCBI WGS metagenome assembly OFGK01 (sample SAMEA3504088, study PRJEB24116) | mouse gut metagenome | biome: mouse gut; feature: mouse-associated habitat; material: faeces | place: Denmark | collected 2011 | reverse complement strand
TGTGCATGCTGCCGAACTCAACATTGATACCATCTGTTGTGTGGGTCCCCATGCCAAATATATCGCTGACGGCGCAAGAAGTATCGAAGAAGGCTATAGCAGAATTCTTCATTTTCCGACAAGGGAGGAAATGCTTGCTTCCCTCGATACCATCGTCATGAAAAACGATACCATACTCGTGAAATCTTCACATATGATGGGATTTTCCGTTGTGGTAGAGTATTTAAAAATGTATCATCCAAAATATTAACAGTTGCACTGTTGCACCAAAAAAGAAGCGGTATCAAAACCGCTTCTTTTTCTATATTTCTAAAAGGAATGAGAGTAAAAGTATATGCTTCAAATCACCTTTGAAGCTTACTTTTTATGAGGGGGACGATAGATAAGTTCATTACTTATCTATCTGTCTATTAGTATAAAAGACAAATGTGTCCAAAGTATGTTGATTCTATTAAAGAATCAGAAATTTTCTTAACCGATTCTTAATTCCAGATAAAGTTCCCCTTATCACAACTTCTTTCTCTCATAAAATGCCTTATATCTATCCCTCGTCGTTGGTTAAATGAAATTTATCCAGCACATAGAAAATAAGGCTTAAAATCATTGCTGTCACACATGCCAGAACCATGCCTTTGAGCTCTACATCGCCAAACTTTACTGCAATACCAGAAAGTCCTGTCACAAATACAACCGATGTCAAAATCAAGTTTCTGGATTTACCATAATCTACTTTAGAATCCACAAGGATACGAAGACCGGATGTTCCGATCATCCCGTAAAGCAGAAAAGATATTCCGCCGATTACCGGTTCCGGAATGGTATTGATCAACATTGACAGCTTTCCTACGACAGAACATACGATAGAAAGAATTGCCGCGCCTGCAATCACACGCACGCTGTATACTCCTGTCACTGCCATGACGCCAATATTCTCACCATACGTCGTTGTCGGAACAGAACCGATAAAACCTGAAATCATCGTAGAAAAGTTATCCGCAAATAAAGAACGGTGCAGTCCCGGATCTTTAATCAAGTTTCTTCCAATGATTTTTCCCGTTACGATCTGATGCCCAATATGCTCGGATGCAATCACGAGAATCACCGGAAGAATGATCAAAATCGCTTCTATACTGAATTTGGGAGCAGAAAAGTTCGGCAATGCAAACACAGGCGCCGCTTGCACCTCTGCAAAATCCACTAAACCACAGCACAAGGCTGCGATATATCCTGCAATTACCGCAATCAAAATCGGAATGACTGATAAGAATTTCTTAAACATGACCGAGCCAAACACCGCAACGCCAAGCGTCACTGCGAATACAATTACATTTTCCGTCTGAATCTTCTCATCCAAAAGACCTCCATTGCTTGCCGCGTTTCCGGACAATTCCAGCCCGATCAATGCTACAACTGGTCCCATTGCTGCTGGCGGAAGTACGATATCAATCCATTCAGAGCCGAATTTATAGATAATGAACGCCAGAATACATCCGCAAAAGCCGACTGCTACAAAACCTCCGAGCGCATATTCATATCCAAACTTGCTAATTACGATCCCGGCCGGTGCAAGGAATGCAAAACTGGAGCCTAAATATGCTGGTGCTTTTCCTTTGGTAATCAAAATGAACAGTAATGTACCCACACCATTCATAAAAAGTACAATCGCAGGATTGATCCCAAAAAGAAAAGGTACCAAAACAGATGCCCCGAACATCGCAAACATATGCTGGATGCTAAGGGGAATCAGTAAACTTGCCGGTACCTTTTCTTCTACTTGAATAATTCTTTTTGTTCCCATTAATATTTCCTCCGTATCATTTTTTCTCGTTATCATTTTAACATGATATGGATGGATACACCATCTCTTTTTTGTGTGCTTTGTATATAACTAAACTTTCACATGTTCCTTTTCTCTGTCGGATCATCTTATATGCTCCTTTAAGCAATCATCTTCAAAATCAAACACACACCGCTCAAACGCGTTAATCACGTGTGTATCCTGATATTTATCATACCGTTTGTGATTCCTTCCATAGGACATATGCACATGGCCATGCAAAAAGAATTTTGGCCTGTATTTCTCAATCAATGCAACAAATGCCTTAAACCCTTGATGCGGCAAATCTCTCCCGTCATTCAACTGATATGCCGGCGCATGCGTGACCAGAATATCAAATCCTCTATGACGCAGCAATTTAAACCAAAGCTTTCCGATCCGTTTTCGCATATCCCTTTCCGTATACTGATATGCCCCAGGCTTGTAACGCATAGAGCCCCCAAGTCCTAAAATCCGAATCCCCTTATATACAAAAATCTTATCATCAATGCAAGTACATCCTTCCGGCGGAATCTTATCATACTTTGTGTCATGATTCCCGTGTACATAGACTACCGGGGCCGACGTAAAGGTTGCAAGGAAAGAAAGATATGTCGGCTCTAGGTCACCGCAGGAAATAATAAGATCAATATTTTCCAGCTTGCTTTTTTCAAAGTGATCCCACAGATATGCAGATTCTTCATCCGCAATCGCAAGTATTCTCATAAGTTCTTAACCTCTCTTTACCCCCTGCTGTGATATCACAGACCTTGCCTGTTCCTGCAGTTCCTCTTCCTTTGGAATTGAGCCGATGACATTATCTAAGAGCCAGTCCATCGTCACAATCTGCTCCGGCGAAAGGCTGCTGTTCGGATCAGATTGAACAATTCCGCTTTGAGAATACAATACTCCCGAAAACGGATTAAACTCTCCTCTGCTGATGGTATCCTTTAAAAGCCCTACCAACTTTTTCGTTCCATTGGGCAAACTCTGCGAACAGATAACATCTACCACGCCAGATGACATTCCCCACCAGTAGTTGATTGCTTTTTTTGAATCTGACTTATCATCATATTTCCATGTACCATCCATAATAGTACGTACCAGTCTTTCATAAAATTTCCCCCAGTGCCACAAAGGCATCGCAAGACTTCTCGGATATCCATTCTCCAACTGGTAAATACCAAAGTAACGTGATGCATCCTCGGGAATCACCATATCTTTCCCGGAAATACAGCTTGCCTGCACGTGTCTGATATTTTCATTGACATCAATATCCTTCTTCGATGACCATTCAAGATAAACCTTGGCCCGCGGGTTGATCATCTTCGCTCCCAGAGCAAATGCATTGATGTTTGCAATTGAACCATAGATCGGATAATCCCCGATATAAGCAAGACGGTCATTTTCTGCCATAGCCCCTGCAATCGCCCCCATAAGGAATTTCGCTTCATGCATACGCGCATAATAAGTTCTGATATATCTATGTGAAGTATTCAAAGAGCAATTCAAAATGCGAATCGCCGGATTCGCAATTGCTGCTTTTACACTCGCCTGTACAAACGACGGGGTCGTCGTAAAAATAATATTACAGCCAACCACGATTGCCTCTTCGATCAATGTTTCAATATTCTCTTGTGTTGCATCGTCAAAATAAAACGTTATAACTTCTTCGGGAAATGTCTGCTCCAGATGCAGCCTTCCAAGCTCATGTCCATAAGTCCATGCAGAAGTCGTCGGCGTCTTTGCGTAAATAAACGCTATCTTTAATTTAGGAGCCCCGGTTGAAAGCAGACGGCTTAACAAAGGTTTCTTCTCCTCTGTAGGATTCATCTTAAGTTCAACCTCTTCCTCCTCTTCCAATAGCTTAAATTCTTCCCAGCTCTTTGCAATCAATTCTTTCAGTTCGCTGGTCGTCTTCTCACAGACTTTTTCATAGTCATAAAGCAAGATAAATGCAAGAAAGGCGTCTCCCGGCGTAATTTTTAATTTTCTTCCTCCGTTTGCGTAATATTCTGCCGTAAATCTTGTATAAATAGAACTGAAAGTAAGCTTTTCCTCATCCGTCCATGCTTCTTTTACTTCTTTCCCCAGCGCCTTTTGCAGCTTCACAAAACTTCCCGGCTGTGAAAACCAAATATAATTCACCTGCGACGCCTCATAGAAATCCAGGAATTCATAATAGATTTTATTTTCTTTTTCTTCTGTACGCTTTGGTAAAATACGCGTTACGATACCCGGAATAGATACTACGTCAAAAAATTTCATCACACTGACGCGCTTATTCCCTTCTTCTACATAAAACTTATTCATGTATTCATACGCTTTGATCGGCTCACGAATCCCCTCTTCCACATGGCTTGTACTCAAACGTATCCATTTTTGTGCAAATTCTGTATCTTCTCTCAAAATCGGCATGAAATTACCTGCAAACGCATTGCTTCTTCCACCTGTCTTTGTTCCGACAATCTGCTGGACAGGAATCTGTACGAGTCCAAGAGGAATCTCTGAATAAGAACCTTTCGCCGGCAAAATATCATCCAACACTTCCAGTGTCGGCTGCATTCCCCTCATCATCCTTGCCTGATAATCTTTTTTTCCTAATTTATATGCTTTATTGTAATCTTCTAAAGCCATATGCTCCTCCTTATAATCGAAGCCTCATTTTTTCAGATTGATTATACTCTGTGAAAATGTAGAAATCAAGAACTGTTTTTATTTCCTGGATATCCAGGCGGTCTATATCAAAAGAAGAGGAACAGCCTAAGCTGTCCCCCTTCTACATTATCCTCTATTCGGAATATCTTTTTTCATCTTGCGATTAAAACTGACGTTTTTTTCTTGCAATAGCCAATATTCCCGCTGCTGCTGCCAGCATCATGCCCCACAGTACAAATGGAGTAGAATCTCCAGTCTTCGCTGGTTTCTTCGTATTTGCTGTATTGCCTGTGCTTGCTACTTTGTCGTCACCCTTGCTGCTGCCTTCAGATACCTGTGCTTTATCTTCGCCCTTGGATCCTGTATTTTCCTCTTTCTCACTTGGTTTTACAGTGCTTTCGGAAAGAGCCGCTACTGCCGCATTAAGAGCTTCTACTGCTGCATCTACAGTTTCCTGATCTACAGTTTCATCTGCAAGCACTTCGTTTGCATATGCAAGCGCTGCCCTTACTGCATGCGCACTCTGTGCTGTATAAGGAGTAAGATCCATTGCGTTGACCTCTCCAATCAGATCTTTAAGTGCATCCTTATTCGGAACTTCTCTCAATTCGAAGATTGCCTGCAGTAATCCCTGATATGCCATGTTAACTTCATTCTGTGTTGCCTCTGTATTTCTCTCTACTTCTTTCGCAGCTGTTAACATCAGATCAAGATTCTCAATAGATATATATTTATCTGCTTGAGCCTTATAGCCTTCAGCTTCGGCAATCAGTTTTCTCAGTTTATCTTTGTTAACCGGAATCAGGACAAGTCCTTCCTCAGCTGCCTGTAAGCCTGCAAGTGCATCTGCAATTTCTTGTGCAAGTGCGTTTTCATCTGCAAGTACTTCATCTGCATATGCAAGTGCTGCTTCAAGTGCTTTTGCACCTTCTTCTTCATATGCATCTAAGTTTAACTTGCTAAGACGTTCATACAATGAACCAAGGTCTGTCTTATCTCCGCCGATGAAGCAAAGAAGATGTACTTTAGCAAGAAGTGCATCATATGCTGCATCTACCTGTTCCTGAGTTGCTCCTGTATTGTTAAATACTGCTTCTGCTTCGCTTAACGCTGCCTCAAATGCAGATTTCACAGCTGGTACCAGCCACTGATAATCCGGATTTGCCTGCTGACCTTTTGCATAATCGATGAGTGCTTCTAAATCTTCTTTATTAGAATCAGAAACCACTTCCGCCATAACAGCCTTATCAACTACTACATATCCGTCAACTGCATTCACTGTTACAGGGATTTCTTTTACGATGCCATTAGCCGTAACTCTTACCTGATATTCGCCAAATGCAATGTTTTTGAATTTGTAGTTACCTAATACGTCTGTCGTAGTTGCTTTTACTACTGCACCGCTTCTGGCTTTTACAGAAGCTCCATTATTATCAATCAATTCTACCTTAGCGCCTTCAATTGGGTTTCCGTCTGCATCTACAACACGTCCTGCAACATTTTGCGCCTCGCCGGATGGCTGATCATAAGATGTCACTTTGACATTATCAATGTGAACCGTATGCGCAGCTCTCGTGTTCAGACCAAAGTATCCTGGCTCTACCTGCATATTACTCATAGTATTATTTACTACAAGTTCACCATTTACCCAAAGTTTGATTGTCTTATCAACAATCTCAGCTTCCAGATGCATCGTCTCGCCTGCTGCAAATGTCGGCCCATCATCCATTGTAGTCCATGCATTTCCTGACTTGCTTCCCCAATACTCTGAGAACCACTCGCTTGCCGAATCACCGGACCCTACATATACTCTGTTGTTCATATCTTTTGCTCTAAATAAGATACCGATACGAGTACCTGCTTTATCAGATGTAATATCCATCTCAACCTTACCGTTTGTAAACATCGGTGCGTTTGTCTCATATACATTCGCATGACCGCCTGGGAAGCTGATTGTATGCTGTCCGTTTCCTACACTGATAGCTGTACTTGAACCGTTGCCGGCTAAGTTATCCCAAGTTTTTACATTGTCTTCATAATCGTTCTCGTAATCTGCTTCAGATCTTGTAAGCGGCGGAAGCATCATGTTGATAACTGCCGTCTCACCTTTTACAATTACAACGTCTTTCGTTGCTGCATCATATCCTTCCATAGAAGCACGTGCCGTATATGCTCTTGTAGCTATGTTTTCAAATACATATTTACCTTGTGCATCCGTTGTTGCCGTCTCTCCTGCAAGTTCTACGAGTGCGCCTTCTACAGGCTCTCCCACTGCTGTAATAACACCTTCTACCCTTACTCTTTCCGGTGTCATAGAGAAGTTCTGTGTTACTTCTAATGCTGACTCGGATACTTCAATTTCTACGACATTTGTAGCAAAAAGATTACTTTCTGCTGTAAGTGTTCTTGCCCCGAATACAACACCTGGAAGCACATAATTACCATTTGCATCCGTTGTCGTTGTCACACCATTATCTGCCGTAATTTCGATATTAGCAAGACCCTTGTTGCCTTCTGTTGCTCTACCGGATACAGTTACTGCTACTACATCCAAAGCTGCAACTGCCGCTGCTACGTCTTCCACTGCTTTATCTACAGTTGTCTGATTAGCTGCAAAGTCTTCCAGTACTGCGTTAGCAGCTTCCATAGCGTCTGCAAATACTTCCCAAGACTCTGGCGTATAGTTGACTTCGTATCTTCCGCTGTTAGCAGCTACGATCTCTTCAAGTTCCACTTTCTGTGCCTTTGATTTTTCGATTACAAGATTATCTAAGATAAAATCTTTGTATCCGCCAAAGTCCGCTGCTCCGCCTGCTGTGCCTTGTGTATCTGCGGCTACGTTGGTAGAGTAGATACCGATCCAAGTCTGATCTCCAGGTTTTCCTGTCAATCTGAATCGGAATGTCTTTGCCTTTGCATTATCAAGATCTGTCATTTCCAGATCATACAGTTCGAAGTTGGATCCGTTAGACTCTCCGTTACCAACTGCAAATGCATATGCACCTTCAGATCCCATCTCATAGTCAAAGCTGATATTGTAAGTTACGCCTTCTTCAAATCTGAAGTTTTGCGGAATTGTCTGATATAACAATTTGCTTCTTTGCGTAAGACCATTTGTCTTCAACGACCAGTTTCCTTCAAGAACATCATCCAATTTCTTCACGCCGTTATACCATCCAGCCTGTGTATATGGAGCATGTTTCTCAGAAAGGTGAGTTCTGTTATCCTGTACACCTTCTACATTACCAATTACAAATGGGAAGATTCCCTGTGGTACTGCTTCGAATGTCTGCACTAACTCATTTTCTGAAATAAACGGATTAAAGTTACCGAAGTTATTTCCTTCGTTTTCTGCATCAAATACATTGTTTACCACTCTGACATCATCAAAATATGTCTTGCCTGCTCCGGCTTCACGTTTCAAAGTAAGTGTTACTTCTCCTTCTTCCGGTGCTGTAAAGAATACATACATATTCTGGAAGTAGCTTCCCTGGCTTGCGATGGTTGCATTGTTTGTGTTATGTGCATAGGACTGTAAGTAGTTCTTTGCAATAGATCTTTCTGTGTAGTTGGAGATCTTTTCTCCATTTACATCTACTTCGATATATGCTTTTGCATCAGATCTGTTATCTACACCAACGTATGCCGCATATTCTTTTCCAGGCTCTAATTCCGTGATTGTCTGTGTCAAAGAAGTCTCTTCTGTCTCGCTTCCAATCTGTAACATCATGTTGTTAGCTGCGCTCCATACGATTTCTGCGCCGCTGCCTTTGATATCCCAATGATCCAGTGTATTACTGTTGAATCCGGTATCAATAAGGTGAGATCCTTTGCTCCATGTAAGGTCTGTAGACTTAATTCCTTCTCCTTCTCCTTTATGAAGGACGTAAGGTGTCTGTGCCTGTGCCTGAATCGTAATCTGGTTGCCATTGATTGTTGCAATATCATTACATTCTACGTTACCTGTCTCTGTAAGTCTGTAGATGTTTACATTTTCCCAGCCTTCCGGAAGTGTCCATGTAGTTGTTCCGCCTGCCTGGTTCCAGTGATATAATTTCTGGTCAGCGTCTGCAAGATCATTACCGTTTGCATCCCAGAACCATGGAATAAGATATTTTTCTCCATCCATAATAACACGGCCATTGTAAGTCATGATTCTGTGTTTGTAATCTGCGGAAGAACCATTTGTGGATTTTCTTGTAAGAACAACTTTGTTGCCTTCATCATCTTTTAATGTGATTTCTTTTTCCGGTATCCAGTTTGCTCCGCCAACTACTGTCTGCTCTCCGTTTACCCATTTGATTACTTTATAATGCTGGATAAACTTCGTAGAAAGGTTGTCATCGAATAAGTTTTGGATGTAACCTAAGTAATCGTTACGTCCCTGCCATCCTTCGAAGTCTTTCATATCATATCCGCCAAGAAGCGGCTCTACAGCTGCTCCGCCATAACTTGGGTAATCGCCCATCCAGGAATCTTTCTGGTGGTTACGGATGAAACGTGTGATATAACTGTTGATACCTTTATTAGTAGCACCGCCGTATGTTAAATCGGCTGCCCAGTGCTGGAATGTAGAATCATACTCATTTGCATGTCCCCACTCGCTTCCAAGTCTCCATCCACATGTCTGTGTGATTTCTTTTGCTAACTGGCGGCTTGCCCATGTACCGTTATCGCCTGACTGTCCGTTGCCCCATACGTCAACGTAAATAAAGTCAAGGTCATTATCTTCTCCGCCTAACGCTTCCCAAAGATCCACGAAACGCTGCTCACGTCCGTTTCTAAGGTCATAGTCTGCATCAATGTTGACCCCTTGGTCTAACCAGTTCCATCCAAAAGAAAGACTTCCGTCTGCATTCTTTTTCAAACGATCTTCTGTAAAATAGATGGATTCCGGATATGTCTCGGAAGCATTTACATGGATACCAAATGTTGCACCGATTTCTTTACCCTGTGCAAGAAGTTTTTTCATCTCTTCCACTCCGCCGATACGTCTTCCGACATCAGCGTAGTTCAAATGACCAGAGTCATGTCCTTCACTTCCGTATCCCTTTAACAGAATGCTCTGTCCAAGTCCATCTGTATTTAAGTATACTTTCTGCGCATTATCGTATGTCATCAGGAATGGGTTCTGTGCATGTCCGTTAAAGTTCATCGCAATACGAAGAGCTACACGGTCCGGAACTAATTCTGCCCCTACCGGATTATTCATAATATCACGGTATGCAACAGCGCCATCCTGCCAGTCGATGACATCATCTTCATTCATATCGCCTGTAATAACAACTTTTGTAGATGGCATCTCATAATCTTTGTTCTCAATTCTATGCGCTGCACTCTTTTGGTATGTCCAATATGTACTGCTAAGACCTGTTTCTTTCACGCCATTTACAGTAGATGTAACAGCCGTTACTCTCTGCCAGTCGCCTGTTACATTGTTTTCGGAGTTGCTCCAAAGTCCGGCGCTTAAATCGTCTGAAGAAACAAATGCGTACATATATCCGCGTCTTCCTTCAGTAAGTCCGCTCACAGAGCTGTATGTATCACCAAGAACTGCTGTATTGTTGGACATTACTGCACCTGCAAAGGAAGCACCTGACTGGCTTGCTTTTGCAGTAACAAGGTTGTGATTCGGAATCTCAACTGTCAGGAATGTACCAGCCTCTGCTTCGATATTAGTAATATCAAAACTTAATGTATTCTTTTTCACTTCCAATACGGCTGTAACAACGGCATCAATACCCTGCTCATCAATGGTCATTGTATAAGTAGCTTTGCTGTCAGAGTTTTTCTCATATGCTACTTCCGGTGTTACCGTCTTATTATTTACTTTTAACTGTGTAAGTTCTGTTGTCTGTCCATAGAATTTCTTTCCGTCTACGTCTCCACCTTTCATTGTATAACCAATAACTTGTGGGAATGTATTAGAAATTGCTACGTCCATCACATCAGAAGAAAGAACGTCATCACCTTCGAACTCAATATCGGAACCGCTTGTAAGAACGATATCTCCTGCAGTTACATCATCTTCTTCAATTGTAATGTCGACCGTTCCAGCCTGATATCCTCTCTTTGCCGCAGAGATGGTATAATCTCCCGCCAAAATATCTGTGAAAGAATATCTTCCGTCTGCATCTGTAGTCGTTGTATTCGTATCGCAGGACACTTCTACGCCTTCTACCGGATTGCCATTTTTATCAACAACTCTACCTGTTACGTTAGCCATCGTGATTTTTAATTCCGGTTCATAAACTTCGCCTTTCTCACTGCTTACAAGCTCCCATGTATCATCGCCGTCAATGACTACATTTCCTTCCCCGTCAGTCAACTTAAAGTCTTTAAAAAGCACATCCGACATCGTTCCACTATATGTTCCCATTCTGAATCCGATATCTGCCGTCTTTAAAGCATTCCATGCATCTTCCGGAATGGTGTATGTGTTCTCCACACCGTCTGCATTCAACGTATAGCTTGTTCCATCCCAGCTAAGAGATACACTCATCTCCTCATTTGCCTGTGGTACCGGAACACCTGACAAAGCACTTGTCCAGCTTCCGTTGCCGTCCACTTTGTACTCCCAGAACCAGCCGCTGGCATTGTATCCGACAGATACATAGTTTGCATTATCCGCGATGTATGGTCCTACATTGAATCTTGTGTTCGCCTGTGTTGAATTAGGCTTGATTACGAATGAGATTTCTCCTGCTTCGAGGTTGATTTCATTCGTATTCTTGAGAATGGCTGCATTGTTGCCATTATCGTTTGTTGCGCCACTCTTGAAATGTCTCCACACTTCCGTAACGGCACGACTCTCAATCTTCAGGTCTTTCGGAGCCGCAAATGCTGTCATAGGTACTGCTGTCACTACCTGTGTGGCCACTAAAGTAGCAGCCAGCAGACCCGATAACCATGCTTTTCTTTTCTTCATGATATTTCCCCTTTCTTCTATCAATGGCCCAGCTATAGCTTGTGCCATTTTTATGTTTTATTTTAACATTTTCTATTTTTCCAGGCAATATATACAACTTTTTTAAGTACGAAAGTCCAAATTTTATAGATTTTTGTACAAATACTTTTCCAAAATATAGCAAAAAATATACCTTATGACAAAAAAGAGAGTCGGTTAATACCAACTCTCTTTTTCATGATGCTATCTTTTTATTCTCTTTTTGCCATATATAGCAGCCACACATGCCGCCATTGCCAGAAGACCTAACCACAGCATTGCAGATGTCTCATCACCTGTCTGTACATTTACTGTTTTTTTCTTAAGCTCTTTCAACGCCTTATTCAATGCTGCTGCTGCCGCATCAACTTCCTCTTGTGTAGCGTTCTTGTCGCTCCATACAGCAAACGCCTTTTTATATGCATCTTCTAACTTCTTCACACTTTCTGGTGTATATGGAGATTTATCCATATCTTTGACTTTATCCAATAAGTCTTTCAGATCGTCTTTATCAGCCGGCTTCGGTGATTCTTCTTTCTTCTTAAGAGCTGCTTTTGCATCTCTTAATTCTTTCACTGCCGCATCAACCTCTTCTTGTGTTGCATCCGGATCGTCATACACAGCTTTTGCCTTGTCATATGCTTCTTTTAATACATCTAAAGATTCCTGTGTATATGAGGATTTATCCATATTCTTTACTACATCCAGCAATGCTCCCAATTCTGTTTTATCAGCCGCCTCCGGTTCGACTGGCTTTTCTTTCTCTACCAGGCTGTCTAATGCATCCTGAAGTTCTTCTTTTGCTCTGTCGACTTCTTCCTGCGTCGCATCGTCTTTGCCTAATATTTCTTTTGCATCTTCGATTTCTTTTTCTAATTCTTTGATGCTGTCCGGTGTGTACTTATCTTTGTCTACGCCTTCTGCCTTGTCCAAAAGATCTTGTAGATCACCCTTATTCACCGGGGTTTCTTTTTCTGTCAGCTCATCCAATGCTTTTTGAAGTTCTTCTGCTGCTTTATCCACTTCTTCCTGTGTTGCATTCTCATTCTTCAACACATCTTCCGCTTTCTGAAGCGCTTCCTCTAACTTCCCTGCACTTTCCGGTGTGTAATCATCTGGATTCTTTCCTTTTGCTTCTTCCACCAATTGTCCAAGAGCATCTTTTTTCACTTTTTCTACCAAGCCCGCCTTTGCTCGATTAAGAGCCTCAAGTGCATCATCAATCTCATATGCCAATGCATTTGCATCATCCAAAACAGCTTTAGCATCAACGAGAGCATCTCTTAAAACTTGAGCGCTTTCATCGGTATAATCAGCAAAATTCACTTTGGAATACTCATCATATGCATTCTGCAATTCGCTCTTATCTTTTGTCACATAACCCAACATCTGCAATAAATCCAGTAGTTCAGAATATGCTGCATCAACCTCTTCTTGTGTTGCACCTTCACTCGCATTTACTGCATTCGCTTTTTCAAGCGCCTTTTCAAATGCTTGTTTTACTCCCGGTACTACATTCACATAAGTCGGTTCTTCTTGTGCCGCAGTTGCGCTTTCAATAAGTGCCTGCAGATCACTCTTATCTGCCTGTGCTTCTTCCTGCTGTACTTCTACTGCCGCTGTTTCATCATAGCTTTCCAGTACGCTTAGTGCTTCTCCTTCTGGAGCTTGGGCTTCGGATGCACCAAATACAGTAAGAGCCTGGCTCGACAGAATCATTGCAGAAACTGCAATCATTATTCGAATTCTTTTTCTGTTAAAAATTTTTCCCATTTTTTCCCTCCTTTTCCAGAAATTATGCCCTCTTTTATTGTATAACTCCATATATATTCTGTCAAATAGATTTTGTCTTTATGAGACGAAAGGGAAGTATTTCTTTAATATTTCTTTTTTACAGACGCGATAACTCCTGCACATGCTGCTGCAAGCATCATTCCCCAAAGCACAAACGGCATCTCATCTCCAGTCTTTGCAGCTTTTGCCGTGCTTCCTGTAGATGCTGTCCTTTTCATGTTTTTATCTGTAGATGCCCTCTTCTTTGTTCCGCTTTCTGAAGATGTATCTTCTTTGCCATCGCCTTTTGTATCAACAACATGATCTTCCTGTGTATCTTTCTTAAGTGCCTCTACCGCATCCTCTAATGCTGTTACTGCCTTGTCAACCTTTTTCTGGTCTGCACCTTCATCTTCAAGTACTTCATTCGCATAAGCAAGCGCCGCTTTTACCGCTCTTACGGTATCTGCTGTGTAATCGCTAAGATCCATTGCCTGAACGCTTGCAATCAGACCTTCCAATACATTCTTATTCGGAATCTCTCTTAATCCGAAAATCGCCTGAAGCAATACGCTGTATGCAGTATTAATATCATCCTGCGTTACATCATCTCTTGCATATACATCTTGTGCACCTGCGAGTGCGGATTCAAGGTCTGTTACAGACAAATATTTGTCCTTATTTGCCACATATCCGTTCGCCTCTTGTATCAATGCTGCCAATTTTGTCTTATCAAACGGAAGACGTTCTAATCCTTTCCATGCCGCATCCAATGCTGTAAACGCATCTTCGATATCTCCTTTTAATGCATTCTCGCCACGTTCAAGTACTTCTTTGGCGTCCTGCAACGCTTTTTCAAATATTTTTACGCTTTCCTCGGTATAAACTCTGGTATCCAGTCCCTTTAATGTATCGTAAAGTGTCTGAAGCTCTGTGGTATCTCCGCCAATAAAGCTTAAAAGATGTACTTTCGCAAGAAGCGCATCATATGCAGCATCTATTTCTTTCTGCGTTGCATCTTCCTTTGCATTTACTGCAATTGCATCTTCCAGTGCTTTTTCAAATAATTCTTTTACCTTCGGTACCACATATTTATAATTTTCAGCATCCTTTGCATCTTGAGCATATTCGATAAGCGCTGCTAAGTCTTCTTTGTCACTGCCCGGTTTTTCTTCCGGATATACTACGCTTTCGCCCTCAGCTGCATTATAATGTTCCGTATCATCCGGTGTAAATCTCCATGCATATCCAGCCCCTTGTTCCACTGTCTGGCTGTCATCTATCCATTCAAATACACCTTCCACTGGTTTTCCTGCTGCATTTTTCATAGAACCGCTAAGCTCAATTGCTGACAACTCTACATTACCGTCTACAGCATCAAATTCTGGTTCCCCTGTTGGGTTACCCTTGGTAATCTCAAAACGACGTGATACATAAGCATACTTTTTCGCTTCATCGTTCTGTCCATTCACTACCATAGAATAAATGCCAAGTTCCTTAGGTGCGATAGCTTGTACTGCATCCGCGCTCAATTCTGCCGGCTGCTTATTATACAGATGGGTATCGTAACTGATTCCCTCAATCACAGAGTGGAAATGCACAGTAAATTCTCCGATATCTTCTGCACTGATACCTGTCAGATCATAAGCCGGTGCAACACCTTCTCCTGTGTATTCCAATATACGTTTTTCCAATGAGTTCTGCAGCAACTCATCCCCATTCATCATAGATATCCGTTCCATGCCCTCTGCCATTACCGTCACACGAAGCAATATCTGATCCCATGGCTTCCACAATGTACCAATTGTAACAAATTTGTAATTCTTATTCTGCAAATCTACAATTACATCAATGGCCTCTGAATTTCCCTCACTATCCAATGTCTCCAAGAATGGTAGCACACTGACACTTTCTGCGTGATTGTCATTCTGGATGTAACTAAATTTCAAATCATCTCCCTGTGCTAATTCAATAGGAGACGCATCTGTATCCGGAATATATATCTTCTCTCCAGAGTCTGCATCTACACTCTCCTTTGCCGGATAAAACCAGATATGATCTGAAAGCTGCTCTTCTTTTCCAACTGACTGACTATATACTATTGCTGGACGATTGTAAGTCTCATTCCCGTCGATTACATCATCACTGGTTCTTCCATAGGTAATCAGCATCGGACTTACATTAACTGTTATGGTAAAGTTCTGTTTTCTTCCTTTATAAATACCTTCCGCAAAAATCTTTGCGGTTCCAACATTTACTGCTGTCGCATTACCGCTCTCATCTACAGTAACAACAGACTCATCGGAAGAACTCCATCCAGTCATATCTGTCATACCCAGTACTGTGATAGGTTTTGTTTGGCTATACTGAAGTTCAACTGGCTCAATTTCTATCCACTTAGCATAGTAGGTTTTACCTGATTCAACATCAGTTACCGATTCACCATTGAAAGACTCATTATCATACCAGCCATCGAAAACGTATCCCTCTTTAATAGGTTCATTTAAAATTCCCACAGCAAAAGTAGTATCTGCCGAAAAGATTCCACCATTAGTAATAGCAAGAGCTGTCCTTGTTCTATCATAACGTCGCAACCATTGATTGCTATTATCTTCACTCAAAAGCTGAAATATTTCATTGTTAGGAGCATATAGAACACTATTTTGCGGCAGTCTTTCAAAAGCTGTCGCATTAATCGTAGTTACAGTATTTGGGATATAAATACCTGAAATTTTGGTACCGTCAAAAGCAGAGGTTCCGATACTTTGAAGTCCATTTGGAAATACAACACTTTCCAAAGCAGAACAGTTAAGAAATGCTTGTCCACCAATAGTTTTCACAGTTGTTGGCAACACAACACTCGTAATTTTTTCAGAGTTACGGACAACTCTTGTACCAATTGTAGTTGTACCTTCTTCAAATACGACTTCGGAAAAAGTGTTATATCCAAAACAAGTATCCTGTGTTGCTAATTGCGAAGAAATAAATAACATTCCTCGGTTACCGGAACAAATATTACTCATAGCAGCATCTCCCACAGAACGCAGACCTGTTCCCAACTTCCATGTTCCATCTTGAAATGCGCCTGATTCAAAAGCCCAACTTCCAATAGTTTCAACTGAATCCGGGATAATTAAGTTGCCAGAAAATATACGCTTTGTAAAAGCGCTGTTATCAATATATTTAACTGAATCTCCTAAAATCAATTTTCCACTATTGATCTTAATCGTTCCTGCTCCAAAAGCATTATTCCCAATAAGAATAACCGAATCAGGAATGATTAAATCAGAGGTTAGTGCAGTATTACTTGAAAATGCCCCGTTCTCAATAATCAAAACATTGTTAGGAAGTATAAGTGTCGTCAAACCTGTCTCGCAGACCTGATAACTGTTGATGATCTGTGTTTCATCAGGAAGTATCAATGTAGATAACGAACTAAAGCCCGACAATCCACCAAATTCTGCATATTTCTTATCCGGCAATCCACTTTTAATAAGATATTTCTCCGTCAAATTTTTGGTACTACATGCACATTTCGACTCATCAAGATAAACCAAAGAAGTAAAATTATTTTTTAAGTACATATTATCCTCTGGGGACAAATACGCACTTCCCTCTGTGATCACTTTTAGTTCCGTAATGGATGTTACATTAGAAACTCCCTGCCTATTGATTGCCGACTCAATAGCAGTAAAATCTTCAGAAAGCTCTGCCATATCCGCTTCAGTGATCGTCACTGTTACAATATCCGCCAATCCATTCGCATCATCCTCAGCATAGACCATAGTAGGGAACATTGTCATCATTGCTATGACGAACGCTAACAAAAATGCTAGCGACTTATTTTTTATTACTCTTTTCATATCCTTTCTTTCCTTTCTTTCCTTTCTTACTTGATACTGTCAAATGCTACCTATTTTCTTGTATCTAAATCTAATCCTATTTTACACTTAGACATTTTCTTACACCTTCTTTCTTCAAATAATTTTGTCAAAAAAACAAATAGCAAACTTAGAATGATAAAACCCACTATGTATAGGATATATATCAACTATAAAACTTTATCTTATCCTTCAACTACACATACTACCAATTCTGGCAAATTATTTATCCTGGGTATTCCCCTAGAACTTCCAAGCCCTGCTGATAAAACCATCTTTCCATTTCCACACTCAAACATTCCCTTTGTATATGTGGGAAAATATCCTTCCTCCGGATCATATACTCCACCTATAAATGGAATTCTCATCTGACCACCATGCACGTGTCCACTAAATACCACATCCACATCCCAATATTCCATACTCCGCCACAACAATAATCCCTCTGGTATATGACTCAACAGAATCTTAAACCTGTCCGTGTTCTGAAATTTCTCCATAAATAACTGCTCCAAATTATCTTCTTTCTTAACTCCAAGAACATATCCATAGATGCCTCCTACCCTTACTTTTACACTATTGATTTCAATATCAATATACTGCTTTTCTAACACAACAGCACCAGCTCGCTTCATCATAGTGATAAGATTTTCATTTCCAGAACATTGCATATAATTAATTTCATGATTCCCCATAGATGCGTACACTGGTGCAATGCGAACAAGTTGTTCAATGAGATTTATCAAAATATCTGTTCTTGTTTCGTCCTCATTTAACATATCACCTGTCAAAAATATAACATCTGGTGCTTCTTTCTTAACCTTTCCCAATAAACGACAATTCTTTAAACCAAATTCATAGTTATGGAGATCCGTCAAATGAACTACTTTAAAACCTTTTTTTATTTCCGAACTTTTATATACATATCGTGTTATAGAAATATAATTTTGAGACAAAATTATATCCAAACAGACTAAAATGGCAATTACCATATTCACGATTATTAACTTTCTTAGAAATTTATGATGCTTCTTCATAAACTTGTTCATCATATCAAATTTTCATCCAGTTATTCTGGATGTTCATCTAATATCTCCTTTATTACACTTGTTAACTTTGTACTTGAAATACCGTCTGTATGTGGCAAATATACAATTTCCACCCCTACAGATTCAAATTGCTTTTCATATAAGTTCCATTGAGTAGTCCCTTTCCAATCTGATCCCACAAACATTTTATCAAAATGATACTTTTCCCATGCTGAAAATTTATTTTTATCTAACTGTGGAACTACTTCATCAACATATTTTAATGCTGCAATTATCTTTATTCTTTCTATATAAGGAATAACAGGAATCTTATTTTTTTCTTTCTGCACCAATTCGTCTGTACTAACTCCCACGATCAAATAATCACACTGCTCTTTTGCTTTTTGAATAATATTCAAATGCCCTATATGAAACATGTCGTAAACACCTGTTGTATAACCAATAACTTTATTATTCACATCATTTTCCTCACAATTCCCTAATATTTATATCTATTATCTTTATGCTTACTTTACATTTTCACATATAATCTCAAACACTCTTTCTGCTGCATGACCATCTTCAAAGCTTCCAATTTTACTCATGAACTTGTCCAATTGGCGGTAATAATTCCTACAATCAAATTCTAATAGCATCTTGCATAATTCATCCATGTCTCTTGCAATCAGAAATGGAAGTTCTTTTATCTTGAAATATAGACCTCTTTCTTTCTCTAAATATTCTTCTAAATCAGGAGCGTAAAGTATGCACGGTTTCCCTGCTATTGCCATATCAAACATACATGAAGAAAAGTCTGTAATCAGAATATCTGCTGCTGCTATCAATTCTTGCATATCAGAATATGTACTCATAGGAATTGCACCCTCAGGAACAACGGAATCTAACACATTTGGATGAATACGTGCTCCTACCACCCATTCATTACCCAGAGTTTCTTTAAGACGTTTAAAATCCATTCCCAAAAAATCAGAGGGTTTATTTGAACGAAATGTTGGTGCATATAAGATCAATTTGTCATTTTCAGCAATTTCATAATATTTGTATACTTTTTTCCTAATAGACTCTGTATTGTTAAAAAACACATCACAACGCGGAGTACCACATTCTAAAATCATACCATCATACCAGAAAGCCCTTTTAAAAATTTCTGTACTAAATTTACAACCTGATATCAAAATATCTATTTTCTTTGAATCTTCTTTACATGCATTAATATACTCCTCAGTAAATTGCTTAGCTGCATCTCCCTCAATCTTTTTCAGGCGCAGTGAACTATGCCATGTTTGAATATAAATTTGTTGCGGTCTTTTTTTCCAATAGTGAGCATCTCCAGTACGCATATTACAAATAACAAACTTTGCCGTATGAAGTTCTTTGAGATATTCTATTGAAAAATAATAAACAATCCTTACTCTTTTATCTAATCCCTTTGGTATAATTGTCCCTGGTTCAAATACCCATACTAAATCGAATTTACTCGGGTAATTGCATAAAATATATTCTGTAATATATTTTGGACTGCAACCATACTGTTTAAATCCATTTGCCCACAGTATTATCTTGTTCTCCTGTAATGGAGTGTGTCTGAAAAATTCAATATATACATTATGTCTAATCTTTTTAATTTTGCTAATAAGTTTCATTTTTCATAATACCCTTAAAGTTTTTTATAATCCTGAATAGGTACTTAAACTCCTTCCTTCTAAAATAACATACAAAAATAATAACATTTGAAACAGCAAAGGTTACTATACCTTTCAATAATACCCACAAGATACTTGAATTGGGTATATATTCTGTCAAAAACCAGCACAAAACGCCAAGCAGAACAAATAGTACTCCTTTTTTTATATAGTCTATATAATATGAAACTGGCGAAGTATGCATGCCACGTTTAAATACCAAGTAAGGATCAAACCAAACATTCGTAGTCAAGCGAGCTATTGCAGTTCCCCAAAGAACTCCAACAAGCCCCCACCATTGTACAAAAATAATAGATACAACAATATTGATAATGGCTGAAATAATCGGCCTCCATCGTCCTTCTACAAAAATTCCCATTGTTTGACGGAAATTAAATGGTGCAAACAACATTCCACCTATGTAAACATTTAATGCAATAATCAGCGATGCTGACGTTGGCAAAACATACTCATTTCCAATCCATACATGAATAAATGGTGTCATACATATAAATAAGCAAATAGAACAAACAGCATAAAACCAGAACGTTGCTAGATTAATTACTCGAAAAATAAACAACTTTTGTTCATCAGTTTCTTTAGCATTCAAATTTCCAATACTTGCTGTCAAATTGTTAAAAATACTTGATAAAAATCCCCCAACTGTGGAAGTCAGCAGTGTATAATTTGAATATATTCCTACGGTAGTAATACCAACAAATGAAGAAATTATTATATTATCTGTAGAATTCAAAGCCAATGTTCCTATTTTATACATAATTAAAGCCTTCACATTATCCGTGAGCATCTTCATTTCACCTTTTGGTAGTGGTGAAATATCTTTTCGTTTTAAAAACGGAAACACTCTCTCTGAATAGAAATAGGCAATAATATTAGGGATAAAACCAAATATTATTTGTATCCCAAGATAAATAAAATAATTTTTAAATATCAACAATGTAACAACCTGACTAATACACATCAGAATATTGCAAAAAAATGATACATAATTGATTATATAATTTTTCTGGCAAGCAGTAATAAAGCTACTACGATAGGCTAATAAGTAGGACACTGCCGAATTAGACACAAATAAAATGTAAATAATACGAATATTAGGAATCGTCTCTATATCCTTAATAATAAAAGGAAGAATTGGCAATAAAACTAATCCAATAACTAATACAAAAACAAATAAAAATTTGTATACTCGCTCATATAACTTCATTAAAGAACACATTTTTTCTTCATTATTTTCTGCTATCGGCTTATATAAACTAAAAATAATAGCCTGTCCAATTCCTAATTCTGCAAAAGACAATAAAGTCAGAATATTAGAAAATAAACCTCCTACACCTAAATACATTGTTCCTAATACCTGGATAAATACTGTTCTTGATATAAACCCTGTAATTGTAATAATTAACTGACCAATTAAACCAGTTATGACATTTCTTAATGAATTTTTAATTCGCATATTTTTTGCCTCTCTATAATATGTTAATTAGTTGTAACACTAAACTTAACTGTCCCACTTTTTTACATATCCTTCTGTTTCCAATATGCTCTATAAAGATTTACAAATTTATAATTCAAATTCATCAACTCAAACATTACTTTAAATTTTCTTTGCAAATTTGCATATTT
>OFGK01000813.1_pt1 | contig 22005 bp, 18 predicted proteins | sample 1521771 | NCBI WGS metagenome assembly OFGK01 (sample SAMEA3504088, study PRJEB24116) | mouse gut metagenome | biome: mouse gut; feature: mouse-associated habitat; material: faeces | place: Denmark | collected 2011 | reverse complement strand
TTCAGTCAACAATAATACATCCGCCAAATAGCGATCCTTAATGTAACGAACAATAGACCAAAAGTAGGTTCGGGTAAATATTTCCATATCTTTTAGTCTACGATAGTCACACCATACGGGGCTTAATGAGTGGAGCATTACAAGTTCAGTATCAGAGAGTCTTGCGTAATCAATATTGCTGATCATCTTACCGAACGGCTCAACTATACTTTTTTTGCTTCTCCTTTTAAAAAATCTCAACAATTGCTTGATAGAGTTATCGCAGTAGGCGTCAGGATTAAGACACACAGTCAGAGCGTACTCAATGGTGGCATTTTTGCCATCAACTCCAATCCTTCGTTCAACTTCCCGAACCAATTCCTTGATTTTATCATCGCACAGACGAGCGACTTCTTGATGAAACTTGTCGATATTTACCGACGCCGGGAATTTACACCGAGAAATAGAATATGCATAATTTGCAAGGCTTCCATCAGAAAGCTTCGAGAAATTCAGTTTGCTAAGTCTTCGGGTAAATGACCTGTTCATATTAGACAGTGCCTGACTTTATTCCACTACACCTTCATGGGATGTACGATACAACTCCATGTATTTGCTTTCAGCTATCTTCCGCACAAGATTGGGGTCTCTTTCCACTATCCAGTTGGCATTTGTTCCTCCTGCCAATTTCACTCTGTAGACAATTCTTTCCCCAGCGGATTCATTTTTGACCTTTTTCGTTGAAACGAATGTCGCAAGTCGGCCATTCAAAGCACCTCCAAGTACCACAAGATAATCTCCTTCGTTAAACTCCACCTCGTCGTCACGCAGAATCTGTGTCGCGGGGCTTAGTGTGCCGATGGATTCTTGGTAATATCTTATTTCTTTGTCGCTTATTATGGCATAAGGACTTTTGTAGTCAGGCAAATACCGATAACCCCATGCAAGGTCTCCAATTTCTTTATATAGTCTGTTAAGAAGCGTTACCCTTGACCGAAAGAATACGAGCCATGATATAACCGGCTGGCTCTCAAATATCTTTTTCTTACCCACTTTGCGGAAAACATCCTCCATCGGGTAATAAATCTCATCAAGAAAAATATTCTTGTCAGCAAGCCTATCTGTCAGATTTTTATACTCCACTCGCGGACGAAGGTGCATTGCATACCAATGCAAAGGGTTCTGGTTCAATGTTGTCTCAACCCTATCCCTTATCTCTTGAATCTGATTATCCGTCAACTCGGATGGTACAGCGAATGTAGTAATCGGAATATTTTTATTTTGGGGTGCAATACAGGCAGCAACATCCGAAGCCGACACTCCGCAGCTCATAGTCAAATATGCCCAAAGCCGGAATGTGATATCTGCAGGAGCTGAGGAGTATCTCAAGCCATGATTTCTAAGCACTTCCTCCAAAAGAACTTGAATATTTCTACTTAATTTTTTAATAGTGGCATTCGTTCTGTTGAGCGGAAAAAGAAACTTGTTCTTCGGTTTAAAATATTTATTAACGATTTCGAGTATCGCCTTGTTGTCGCCCCTGTATTCATCCTTATTGTAATTTGCAATTTCCTCAAAGCTCATTCCTCCATTATATATGGAGAAAAGAAAAATGTCTTTTGCCAATTGCAACCTTGGATTTGAGGAATAGTCTCTTCTGATTAAATCCTGAACTTTCCCAAATGTATTGGAATCTTCTGCATCTGTTAAACAATTGCTCTCGTTCAGTCGATTTTGAGTCGCTTTGAATACCTCGGTTGGTTGAGCCAATCCATCTTCTACAGCCTTATTATAAAGCGTGCCCAATCTCTTGATAATGTTGTTGGAGATAGTCTTGGGGGAATACCCTTGAAACAAAAGCTGAGATACCCATTCGCCAATCATCGATTCCGTAAAGATGGCATAGTCTATCTGGGAATCCCCGACAAATTCACTTAACGCATTGATAGCATATTGCAGATTTTCCTTGGTCTTATGGCTGCTGGCCTCTTGTGATTTGACCTTGAAAAATTCAATAGGACTCAAAGCACTAACATTCTCCATATCAATTATTTGACCGGTTATAGCCACTGGGGTAAACCTTGGATTTTCAAACAATTCTCTATCTCCCCCTTTCTCAGCGACTTCCGCCCAAAAAGAGGTGTGAAAATGCGATACGTCTTGGCCTTTGTTGTCATAGAACAAATCCGTTGAAAAGCATAAAGTTTAAGTAACTCTTCTTTAGAGTTACTTAACTCCTAACGGAGGTTTATCTTTGATAGATTAAATCCCAGTCACTTTTCGGCTACAAAGTTAATCAAAATTATTGAATTAGACAAATGATAATTCTTCGCCCAAAGTTTCGATTTGGGGACATTATCGACTAATTTAAAGCGCCTTTGAGCTGTATTGATTATGTATTTGTTTAGCAGAACTAAATTTTTAGTTTGTTTTCTATTTGTTAATCAATCTGATAGAAAACCTAAGTAACTCTAAAGAAGAGATTGTGACTTAAGCTCAACATCTGATGGTCAATTGTTAGAAAACCAATCAAAAGTTTTAGATATTCTCGAAGCGGCAGCTATTTTTAGAGTGAAGATATGATAAGGTCGTTTGCTTTGTCAACAACGGCTGTATCAAAGGAGGAGAGGTATATTTGAGATGTAGTTTCAGAGTCATGCCCCATTCCTTCGCTGATTACACTTAACGGAACGCCTTTGGCCTTTGTTATCAAGGCCCACGAGTGGCGCACAGTGTATATCGTCAAATTTATAGGAGAGGCAACCATCTCTACTATCTTCTTGAGGCAACAGTTGATTTTGTAAATCATATTTAGATATGTGCTTCACTCGTTGACTCCGTCCTTCGTAATTATCGGCAGCATATATTCGCTCCTGTTGTCGGGATATTTGTTGAGGTAGTCTGCATCTTCTTTGTCCAGGCGATAGTAAGTTGTTGGCTCGTCGATATGCTGTCAGAAACAGATGATGAAGAGTGCGGCTTTGAACTGGAGGATGAAAACCCCAAGACAACAGGCACTCCAAGATTAGATGCTCGGTTGCTCGCAATAGAAGCTCGGTTTAATGCCGTTGTTAGACCGATAATGGCACAATATGAGCGGATGCCTTAGTATTTAATGTTTTTTAAGAAATCGCGATTTTCTCTCACAACCGCTTTTGGATGTGGGAGAATTTTTATTTCTATCATTGTTTAACTCATTATTTTATGCCTCGATTCTATTACACGCCGAAATCCTGTTTTCTTTTTTTGTGAAATTTGCCGCATTTGATATAGTCGGAATGTGATTGAAAAACAGATTATTAGCGCAAAATTTCTCTCTTGAAAATTTGGTGGGACACGAAAAATGTTGTAATTTCGCAGTGTCGGAATCAGAAATGAATCCGGAGACATAAGAAGTACAACACGAAAGTGTCTTACTGATTCTTAAGGATTGAAGCCTGGAAACCTCAAGCCCTGATGAGAGATGAAGTGGACACTCTCGCGTCATTGCACACCTATGGCGGGAGAGTTTGCCCCATATCTTTCATTAGCGGTCTTTCCAGGCACCGAATCCTTAAGATGTGGCAAGCGGCTCTTCCGCTTTTGCGTTGTGTGGCTATTATATACGATATTTCTAATCTTAAGTAGAGCCAAGATTTACAAACCTTATAATCAAAGAGTAATAACTTTAATTTTTTTATTATGAGTAAAGGATTTGCAGATTTCTTGATTGTGTCAGCACGTCTGCTTGATAGAGAAATTGAGCGCGAGTTAGAGGGAGTGGAAATGCCCCTATTCAAGGAAGAGTTTTATGAATGGCTCAAAACTCAGGAAAATCTTTCCGAGGGGTCAATCGTTAACTATAAGCGATGGCTTGAAAATGCCGACGAACTGATTTATGTCAACGGCAAAGACTTCTATACGCTCTTCAAAAAGTCGTTTTATGAATGCGATTATGCCACCTGCGATGAACTCATCAGATGGTATGATGGCTTGCTTACCGAAGAAATTGAGCAGGCAAAGAAGAAAATCTTTGATGAAACACCCGAGGCAATCAGCAATTGGCGCAGCGCCTTCCGCAAACATGCAGACTTCCTTAGCCTGTGCATGGCCAATGCAATTGATGAAGCAAAAAAAATGAATGAACGAATCCAAAAATCGCGCGAAAGCGCATCGACACTGTTCCTTGAAAATCGTTTCTTCGGTTGGTTGATTTCGCCGGACAATCTTAATAAGGTTGTTCCCGACACCGCAGAGTCGTACGTGTCGCTGATCAAGTCAGTCAACAAAAAGCTGTTCTGCAAGACCGGCTATGACATCCTCGCGATGCTTCCCGTATTCATAAAGGCAAGGAACACCGCAAAAATCAACGAGATGTTTGACGCCTTGGACGGCAAACTGACCGAGCGCATCAAAGAGATGAACGAGACTGAAATGTCACTGCGTCAACTCGAAAATTCCCGATCTGCCCTCCGCCGCTACTCAGAGTTCATCAAATCGTTAACAGTAACCGAATAAAAATTCCAACGCAAGGAGTCGGTCTTGTGACCGACTCCTTGCGAAACTAAACCTTATTTCTAATGAGTCAGTTATTATGTCAATATAGTTTCCCGAATTGGCAGGAATTCTCTGATTGGATGGCGACACAGAAATGCCTAAATCCAAATTTACTGGATAAATACACTTCAACATTGTCAGATTCAATATTTGAGGCTTTGGTCAATGGACAACTCGGAAATAAACCATTTGACCCGTATGAATATCTTTATGAAGCAATTGAAGTTTTAAAAGATTCTGAAAGGGTTATATTGATACTCAGTGCTGTTTCTTTTTTACTTTCAAGAGAGGAAAAACGTTCCACCACTGATGAATACTATGAAAAACTAAACCTTTGGAATAGAGCTTGGGAGATATTTTCTGTCTATGTAAAAAGGGTCATATTGCCAAGTTGCTTAGACGTATTAATTGATGAAGAACTCTCATCTGATTACAGATGCCATGATTTTGAGGCATATCATGAATACAATAGAATGTATACAGAAAACGATGCCATGTTAACTGCGGATGCTGAAAAAAAGATTCACGAAGAAGAGCAACGGCACCGGGACAAGACGGAGTTTCGGGAGACCCATGAGTGGAATCTTTCATACGATAGCATCGATTTCATCGGTGACGAACTTATGCGAGAACACCTTCGTAAATTCAATGACGCGCAACCCTACACTAATTGGTTGACTCCAAAGGAGGTAGTTGAAAAAGTGCTTGATTTTGGTGATGCCTTTTCTGATACAGCAATGGCAGACGCATCAGTGTATAATCCCGATGAAGCTCTTTCCGATGCAGCTAACAACTTGTTCATCTCGCATAAACGTATGTTTGAACGTTGTGAGACTGCCTATTTGGTAATTTTCATTGGATCAAATTTCCCAAACAAAGCGAAATTGTTCAGGAGCGCACAAAGCATACTCCATAATAAATTCATATCAATATTCTCGGACGAGGATGTTAAAATCAAAGTCGGAATTGCCCACGATTCAGAAAAAATCGGGGAGTGTGATTTGAGTTTATATGCCTTTTGCTGCTAATCAATAATCTCTTGAGAACCGATATGAAACAGAACTATATGATGCCGCCACTTGATTTGCTCACACAGAGTCCGGCTCGAAAGACAATCGATATATCGGTTGTTGAGGATATGCGTCAGCGCATTATTGACGGATTCAGAAAGAATAAGATTGAGGTCAGTCAATTGGCATTAATTGTCGGTCCGACTGTAGTGAGATATGAATTTAGACCGAATGTGGGATGGAAAGTAAAGAAGATTAATTCTTGCGAAAAAACGCTCATTGAAGTTTTGTCGGAATATGGTCCAATCAGTCTGAGTTTGCCATTTTCCGGTGAAGGTATAATCACAGTTGAAGTTCCGCGACTAGATTTACAAATCGTTCGATTGCGTGGAGTACTTGAATCTGATGAATTTCAAAAATCAGAGGAAAAATTACCGATTGCGTTAGGCATATCATCAGAGAACAAGCCTATTGTTGGAGATTTGACAAGAATGCCCAATCTGCTCATTGCCGGAATGACTGGACAAGGTAAATCTGTTCTGCTCAACAATATTATTCTGTCGTTGCTATACAAGAAATCCACTGAAGATTTGAAGCTGATTTTGATTGACACCAAAATGGTCGAATTCAATCAATATAACAAAATCGCACGGCAATATTTTATTGATTTTGCGGGCATTGGTCAGAAGGTTATAACCGATGTGCACGAGGCATTGGAAGTACTTAATACTATTGCCGTTGAGATTGATGAACGATACAATCTTTTCAGAAGTGCACAGTGCCGAAATTTGGAGGTGTATAATAGACTAATCCAAGAAGGAAAACTGTCAGAGCAAGACGGATATCATCATTTGCCGTACATAGTCGTTTGTATAGATGAGTTTGCTGATTTGATTATGTCAATAGGCAAAAATGCTGAAAGTATCATTGCCAGGATCGCAGCAAAAGCTCGGGATGTGGGAATACATGTTATTATTGCTACACAACGCCAGGAAACGAATGTTATTACAGGAGGGATCAAAGTCAACTTCACGGAACGAATAGCATTCCGGGTAGATCAACTGAAGGACTCCAACACGATTCTTGCCCCGGCAGCCGAACGCTTGATTGGACGTGGAGACATGCTCTATAGTAGCTTTTATGCACCGTCGACGAGGATTCAATGTTGTTTTGTTGAGGCTGAGGAGATTGAAAATGTTTGTAACTGGATTAAAACCAATTGCAAACCACCTCAACCCTATCAATTGCCGGTTATTCCGGAGGGTAAGTCCGTCTATAGAATTGATGTGCATAGGTTCAAGCATCAGCCGCAGTCCGACAGTTATCCCACAAAGTTTGAGGTGGTGAGGACACAGAGTTTCATTTATCCTGATTTTGATACAGTGCAGTTTATGCTGCGACGATTCGTCGGCAAGGAATATATGAATCAGCTGCTGTATGCGCTCTATGTCTATGAATTGCCATACAATGCCGATATTTCTGATAATCAGTATCGTCGGTTGTGGGTCTATGACCGACACGGACGACTTGTATCTCAATCCGCTTGCTCTACCGTGATTGAAGATCTTAACACACCATTTGCTAAGTTCAGAGGACGCGATGACGCGTTCAGCCCCGGCGATGTGGTAGAGGTGCATGACCGTGACAATGGCATGGTAACTATTGGAGTTGTAGTACGCTCACCTCGCACAATTGAACAATGCTGGGAAGTGCGCAAGATTGTAGAGAAAGTCTGCATAAGGAAGGGTGTCGGTGCAGAACGCACCGATGACAATTATTGGCTCTACGCCGATGAAGATTGCTATTGTGTGGTCACCGGCTCTGACTTCAAGCATCAACATTCCTTTCCAAGAGCTACTGATGTGTTGCCGCTTTCAAGTCCATTGCCTGCTCATGTGCGGGCTCGATACGATACATACTTCCAGCTCGCCATGAAGTACCACCAACAAGAAATCAATGCCACGGAGATAACCGAACAAACTGTCTCCAACCGCCACTCTGAACTCAATGATCTCCTGAATCTTCTCTGAACAAATCAACCATACAAAAATAATGGATAAAGTGAATGAAATGAGTACTTTATCCATTATTTATTAATGAGTAAAATGAATGAATTTTATAAAAAGATATTTTATAGAGAGAATTCTAATATAGAAAAATAATAAGTTCTAAAATATTCTTCATTTTATTTATCTTGTGTCATATTCTTGTTGACTGGAATCAGTGAGATAGTGAGATAACGAGGTACACCGCTCGCTTTAATTTGGGGTTTTGTTGATGCCAAATCTTTTCCTAAAATTATGTTACCGTCATTATCTATCCGTTGACCGTATTTATTTAGCTCGTAGTTGCAAGACCAGACGGGAGGTAGTTTAATTTTGAACCCGGCAGCTTTAAATAAATCGCCCGGAACTCGTTTAATATTTCGGGAGGTATTTAATATTCTGAATTGATAATCACCCTCATAACCAACTCGAACATAATAATCCGGAAACCAACCGATTATTACTTCTTGACCAACGTGCAATTTTTTAGGAGAACGTATTGGCATGTCCGCAGCTGTATCAGCAGTCTCATCTACCAATAGAATAATAGTCCTTATAGATAGAATATTAGACCTTAAAATTGATATTACTCAACGATACGAAGATTGGTATTGTATAGGGCGTGTCATCAGATCAATATTTGGTGATGCCGGGCGTAAAACCTTTCATCAGATAAGTCAGTTCTACCCACATTATAGTTATGAGGAATGTGATTCAAAATATGACTCCATTCTGAAAAGCAAGCATCATTATCGATATAATCGTATGATAGATATTGCAGCTAAGTATGGCGTAGTATAACGATACCCACCGGTAGATAGCCATTGCTATTTTCATAAAATGTTGTGTTCAAGCCGTTGCCCTGTGAATGTGGTAACGGCTTGATGTTTACCGGTGTGCGTGGTTGTGCAGGGTGGCGGGGTGTGTGCAAATTTTGTGCAAGGAAATGGGGCAAAAAGAAATCAAGCGGTTAGGGTCGCTTCTAATCGCTTGATATTTAGCTGTTTAAGTTGTGGTCCCACTTGGGCTTGAACCAAGGACTCCCTGATTATGAGTCAGGTGCTCTAACCAACTGAGCTATAGGACCTTGCTGGGCTGAGAGCGGTGGGGTGTGCTGTGGGGCACAGCTGCGCTTCCTGCTTTTGCTCTGCAAAGTTAGTAATTTTATTTTATTCTGCAATGGTTTTGTTTATATTTTTTTCAATTATGTTGCTGTTTATGCCGCGATGGGAAGTCATGGGGTGAAACATTGTGCTGAGAGTCGCGTTGATAATGTACGGGCCTGTCCGGGTTTGCCGGATGGGTCGGTTATGTACGGGCGCTTCCGGCAACCCCGGGGGCGGTCGTTTTAAATGTGTTGTTATGAATCTGAAGACTATTTATCTGGCGGGGGGATGCTTCTGGGGAACGGAGCATCTTTTCTCGCTCGTGCCGGGCGTCAGGGAAACTGTCGCCGGTTATGCTGACAGCAGTGTCGATAATCCTTCTTATGAGGAGGTGTGTACTGGCCGGACGGGCGCGGCCGAGACAGTGCGCGTTGTCTATGATGCTGATCTGGTAGGACTAACTTCGCTGCTGCAATTGTATTTCCGAAGCATTGACCCGACATCGCTCAACCGTCAGGGTAATGATGTCGGCACGCAGTATCGCACCGGTATTTATTATACCGACCGCGATGATGTCCCGGTAATCGATGCCGCCGTGGCCGCTCTCCAGCGTCGTTATTCATCGCCGCTCGCAATCGAGGTGAAGCCTCTTGCCAACTTTTTCCCTGCCGAGGAGTACCATCAGGAATATCTTGTGAAGAATCCCCGTGGCTATTGCCATGTGGACCGTGCACTTTTCTGGGAAGCGAAGAATCTGGGTCGGAAACCGGAGGCCGATGAATGCGAAAACCTGACCGAAGGGAAAGCGGAAAAGTGCTCGCGCGAGGAACTCCGCAAGCGTCTGACGCCTCTTCAGTGGGAAGTCACACAGAACGGCGCGACCGAGCGTCCATTCACCAACGAGTATGACCATGAGTTCCGTCGTGGTATCTATGTTGACATCACCGACGGTACACCGCTGTTCGTATCGTCGGCAAAGTATGACTCAGGCTGCGGGTGGCCGGCATTCTCGCGTCCCATAAACGACACGCTTGTCACCGAACATGAGGACAGAAGCTACGGTCGCCTGCGGACCGAGGTGAGGTCGGCAAGTTCAGGAGCACATCTCGGCCATGTTTTCGAGGATGGCCCCGTTGAAAGCGGAGGTCTGCGTTATTGCATAAACTCCGCCTCGCTGCGTTTCATTCCGCTTGAGGAAATGGTGGCAGCGGGTTATGGATACCTTGTGCCGCTTGCTTCGGAATAAAGCGCACTTCGCAAGCAAGAATTCCTCTCCAACTGAATTCCTCTTCCGCCGCATGGCTGCTTATTTGCGGAGAATGCGGCGGAGCAGGGGAGGGGTGATCAGCGCGGCAACTGCCACTCCCGTCCAGTCGGCGAGAAGGTCGAGGAAGTCGGTGGAGCGGCCAAGCCCCATGGCGCTCTGGGCGTATTCGTCGGCAGCGCAGAACAAGCCCACGCAGATTACAATTGTCCATACCCGTCCAGGTGTAAGCCGCGACGTGCGGCGCAGGCCGTTGCGCTCGTAGTCGAACATCACGGCACCGGTCAGTCCACCCATCATAATGGCGTGGACCAGCTTGTCTGCTCCCGGAAAAAGAGGTATGTCTTCAGTCGGCACCGGGTCGGGTGCCAGAGTCAGCCAAAGTACCAGTCCTAAAGTCAGGACAGTCGGCCACCAGCGTCGTATAAACTCCATAGCGGTTGCAAAGTTACAAAAAATAAGCGGTATCCAGCGCGTTACGGCTGTAGATGCCTCGAAAAATGTGGTCAGGGTGCGGTGGAAAAGTGTGGGGAAATACGCCCGCGGAAGTGGCGATTCAAATTTCCTACAAAATCTTTTTATATTTTTGCCGCGCATAAATAATGCGCATTATTAACCCGCTCTCCCGGGACTTACGGATTATCATGGATGTGCACACTCTCCCCGGCATATCCGACCATACCCGACATCAATGACAACAAACAAATCAAGATATCTGTTGTATGCCGGAATCTGCATCGCCCTGCTGCCGGTGCTTATCTTCCGCGACTACACACCGTCAAACGAGCTGCGCTACCTCAGCATTGCCGACGAGGCTCTCCGCTCGCACAATTTCTTCACTTTCACGAACCACGGCGTACCATATGCCGACAAACCCCCGCTGTATCTCTGGATAGTCATGCTTTGCCGTATGATAGCGGGCAAGCACCTGATGTGGCTGCTGTCGCTATTCTCGCTCATACCGGCGTTGCTCACAGCCGAGGTCATGGACCGCTGGACGTGCAACGAGCTCAAACCCGCTCCGCGTCTCTCCGGCTCCATTGTGCTTCTTACCGGTGGGCTGTTCCTCGGTCTCGCCGTAACGTTGCGCATGGATATGCTCATGACGCTCTTCATAGTGCTGGCTCTGCGGTCGTTCTGGCGCATGTACACCGACATGACCACTAACCGGGTGGAGCGGTGGCTCTTCCCGGTGTGGGTTTTCATGGCGATATTCTCGAAAGGACCGGTCGGAATACTCATGCCGTTGCTTTCCACGACTGTTTTCCTCTTCATCTCCGGACGCATACGCGACTTCTTCCGCTACTGGGGATGGCGCACATGGATACCACTGCTCGCGCTGTGCGGCCTATGGTTCGGTGCCGTCTATGCCGAAGGTGGTTACGAATATCTCGACAACCTGCTTTTCCATCAGACGGTTGACCGTGCCGTAAAAGCCTCCGAGCACGTCCGGCCCTTCTACTACTACCTCATCACCTTCTGGTACAGCATGGCGCCTTGGTCGCTGCTTGTGGCCGCCGCACTGGGTGGAATGTTCATGCCGCGTTTCAGCCGTGGCAGCATGATGTGCTATTTCCTGACCGTGAGCATCACGACCTTTGTAATGCTCTCCTGCTCAAGCTCGAAACTTCCGGTCTATCTCGTGCCGATATTCCCTTTTCTCTCTTACGCCACGGTAATGTACCTGGCGCGTGTCGGCTCCACACGGCTGCTGCGTGCCGCTGTCGCAGTCCCGTCCGGTGTGCTTGTGCTCGCCCTCCCGGCGATGCTTGTCCTCACTGCACAACCGAAAACCGCATGGCTCTTTGACTGGTGGCTTATAGTTGCCTCTGCATTGCTGAGCGCGACAGGCATCCTGGTTCTCTGCCTTCTCTATTGCCGGATCGGCAGGGGAGACCGCGTTGACCTCTCGCTCCGGGCATTTGCCACCGGTATGCTGCTCGCTATATTCACAGCCGGATGGGCCACACCTCAGCTCAACGCCTCTATCGGTTACGGCGAGATATGCCGGGCCGCCCGGACTGAGGCCCGTTCGCAGGGCACGACGGATATCTGCACATGGCGGGTGAAACGCTCCGAGAACATGGATGTCTACCTCGGTCGCGACGTGCGGATAATTCCCGACGACAGCGTTCCCTCGCCGCAGGTAACACGCGGGGTCGTGATCATCACCAAGACAAAACATCTGAAGGCACTCGATGCCGCACGCTGCGACACGGTCGTAGGCGGCTACGCGGTGGTCAGCCTCGGTAATAACGATTGATTCCAAAGCCCCGGCTCTCACTATTGAAACCATTAGCTATGAAGATAACCTACACTTACCCGAAACTCAAGATTGCCTTCGCGGTGCTGGTCTGCCTGGTCACATTTTTTGTGAACAACCAGGTTCTCGTGCCCGACATTATGGAGTCGCGCAACATTGTCACGGCCCGCGAGATGGTCTACGACGGAAACTGGATCATCCCGACCATGAACGGCACGCTCCGCCTCGAAAAACCGCCGTTGCCCACATGGACCACAGCCGTCGCGGAGATTGTGTCGCCCGACAACGTGGCACTCCAACGCGCCATGGCAGGACTTGCCGCACTGCTCTTGGTCTACTACTTCTGGCGGTTCTCGCGCCGCATTCTGCGTCTTGACCCGTTCGTGCCGACGCTGCTCCTCTGCACCTGCTACAACGTCATACTCATGGGGCGCACCGCCTCGTGGGACATCTACTGCCACGCCTTCATGATGGGCGGCATCTACCACTTTGCCCGCGCCGTCTCCGAACGGCCATGCGCGTGGAGACAGTTCCTGTGGGCCGGACTTTTCACCGGGCTCTCCATCATGAGCAAAGGCCCGGTGTCGCTCTACGCCCTCTTCCTTCCCTTCATAATCAGCTACTTCACCTTCCGCCGTCCCTCCATGCGCGGCAAGTGGGGTGCCCTGACCGTCATGATTGTACTCGCTCTGGCCATCGGCGGCTGGTGGTACCTCTACGTTCACCTCGCACAGGCCGACGCTCTCAGCGCCGTGGTCGAGAAGGAATCAGGCTCATGGATCAACCGCAACGTGCGTCCATGGTGGTACTACTGGAAATTCTTCCTTGAGACCGGCGTGTGGTCGCTGCTCATGCTCACCTCGATTTTCCTGCCGCTCTTCAACCGTCGCCGCCGCACGTCGCGCCGGTGGCTCATATCGCTCGGCTGGCTCGTATGCTCGCTGGTTCTCCTGTCGCTGCTCCCCGAGAAGAAGAGCCGTTACCTGCTCCCTATACTCATACCGGCCAGCTACGTCATGGGCTGTATGCTCGTGTGGTGGAAAAATGCCTTTGCCGATCTCAAGAATCCGGCAAAATCTGACCGGATACTCTTCCGGATAAACTGCGGCCTTATCGCCCTCGTCATGCTTGCGCTCCCTGTTGCCGGGTGGATTTTCGGTGTCAAGCCCGGTGCTTTAAGTCTCGGTGTATGGATAGCGTTCACAATCATCGACGTCACACTCGCCGCATGGCTCATCGCCGCGACGGTGCGTCTGCGCCCCATGGTGATGCTTGTCGGTGTCGCGTTGCTCTTCATGGCTGCCGAATGCACGGTGATCACGCTCATGCGCAGCGTGGTCAACAACCCAGAGATGAAGAGCATATCCGGCACGCGCGAGCTGCGCGAGCTCGACGGCCTCCCGTTCTATCACCTTGACACCGAGGAGCTCCGCATAGAGCTTGTCTATGCCGCCCACCGTCCGATCCGCGCCATCAGCGCCGACTCCGTGGCAGCGCATATGCCCTGTGTCATACTTACTCATCAGCGTGCCGGTCAGGCTCTTCCTACCGGACTGTGGGAGGTGGCCGACTCGACATATATTGACCGCTACGACGACAACCGCCGTCCGAAGAATACCAAACGCTACAGCGACCTTTTCATATTTCACGCAACCAAGCTCACGCCCAAGGACACCGCCGCTGTGTCCGTGCGCTGACAACAATATATTTCAGAACAATGAACAAGACCTCACTTTATCAACTCACAGTAATAGTCCCCGTCTACAACGAAGAGGACAACATCGACGCACTTGAGTCCCGTCTCAGCGTCTTTCTGCCGCAGGCGCGTGTGGCCACATGCGTGCTGTTTGTCAACGATGGCTCGACCGACTCCAGTCTGGAGCGTATCCGCGAGATATGCCGCCGCCACACCGACTTTTTCTACCTCAATCTCGGCCGCAACGGTGGCCTGAGCGCGGCCATGAAGGCGGGAATCGATGCCGTCGAGTCCCCCTATGTCGGTTATATGGACGCCGACCTCCAGACCGCACCCGAGGATTTCAACCTGCTCCTCGCCGACATCGAGAACTATGAGCTTGTGATGGGTATCCGTGCCAACCGCAAGGACACCATCTTCAAGAAACTCCAGTCGAAGATTGCAAACGGATTCCGCCGCATGATGACCCACGACGGCGTGCAGGACACCGGTTGCCCCCTCAAGGTGATGCACACCGACTACGCCCGCCGCGTGCCCTTCTTCACCGGAATGCACCGCTTTCTCCCCGCGCTCATCCAGCTTCAGGAGGGTCGCGTCAAGCAGGTTCCCGTGCGTCACTTTCCCCGCACGGCCGGAGTGTCGAAATACCATCTCTGGAACCGCCTCGTTTCTCCGTTCATGGACTGCTTCGCCTACCGCTGGATGAAGAAACGTTACATAAACTACTCGGTGAGCGACGACAACTTCCGAAAAGCCTGATAACGCCGGCATGGACAATTCATATCTAATATACGCCATCGGGTTCCTCGCTCAGGGATTCTTCTCGGCGCGTATCCTGGTGCAATGGGCCATGTCGGAGCGGGCACGCAAGGTGCTGTCGCCCTCTGTGTTCTGGATTCTAAGTATCGCCGGAGCATATCTGCTCTGCCTTTACGGGTGGTTGCGCAACGACTTCGCCATAGTGCTCGGCCAGGTGATATCCTACTACATCTACCTCTGGAACCTCAACATCAAGGGTGTGTGGCGACGCGTGCCTATGCTTCTCCGCATAGTGCTCATACTCACGCCCGTCGTGGCCGGAGTCTGTGTAGCCGGAAACGCGGCGGAATTCATTGACCGCTTCCTTCTCAACAGCGACATACCGATGTGGCTCGTCATATACGGCTCGCTCGGACAGATACTGTTCACCCTGCGGTTCATATACCAGTGGCTTTATTCGCGCCGTGAGGGAGAATCGACCCTTCCCGCCGGATTCTGGATAATAAGCCTCGCCGGTTCGCTGGCCATCGTGTCATACGGAATAATCCGCCACGACCCCGTGCTCATCATAGGCCAGTCGTTCGGACTTGTGGCCTACGTGCGCAACCTCATCATTCTGAAAAAAGAAACAAATTTGAAATGAAGATACTTGTTACAGGAGCCGCCGGATTCATCGGGGCGGCCACAGTGGAATGCCTGCTGCGCCTCGGCCATGAGGTGATCGGCATCGACAATATAAACTCATATTACGACACCGCTCTCAAATACTGGCGTCTGGAGCGCCTCGGCGTGGCTCAGGGTGACATACGCGACGGCAAGCCCGTGGTCAGCTCGCTCAATCCCTCTTTCACTTTCATAAAGATGGACATCACCGACCGTATCAGCCTTGACCGTCTGTTCGCCGACAGCGGTTTCGAGATTGTTATCAACCTCGCCGCTCAAGCCGGTGTGCGTTACTCGATTGAGAATCCTTACGCATACGTGGAGAGCAACCTTGTCGGCTTCCTCAACCTCCTCGAATGCTGCCGCAACCATCCGGTCAAGCACCTTATCTATGCAAGCTCCAGCAGCGTCTACGGCATGAGCGACCACATACCTTATGCCGAGTCCGACCGCACCGACTCACCGGTGAGCCTTTACGCCGCCACCAAGAAGAGCAATGAGCTGATGGCCTACTGTTACAGCCAGCTCTACGGCGTTCCCGCTACCGGAGTTCGCTTCTTTACCGTCTATGGTCCGGCAGGACGTCCCGACATGGCTCCGTTCCTCTTCCTCCGCGCCGTGCTCGAAGGTAAGCCGATACGCGTGTTCAACCATGGCGACATGCAGCGCGACTTCACCTATATCGACGACATCACCGATGGCCTGATGCTTCTGCTCGAACATCCGTCGCAGGAGAAGATTCCCCACCGCGTGTACAACATCGGCCACTCGTCGCCTGTGCAGCTCATGGACTTCATACACACCATCGAGAAAGTAGCCGGACGCAAGGCCGAGATGAAGATGGAGGGTATGCAGCCGGGCGACGTATATTGCACCTATGCCGACACCACCCGTCTCCAGCAGGACTTCGGCTACTCACCCAAAGTCTCAATCGAGGAGGGCATACGCAACTTCTACGACTGGTATTTAGGCTTTACTAAAGCCTAACACGAATGTGTGGCGGCCTTCGGCGAAGCTGTATGAGACCGTCCATTTGTGGAAGTCACAGATGCTGCGCACTATGGCCAGGCCGAGTCCCGTGCCTGAGTGGCGCACTTCGCCCGAACGGAAACGCCGGAAGAGAGTCTCCTCGCGCAACGGGCCGTCCATTGCCGTATTGCTCACGGTCAGCGTCTTGTCGGTCATGGTGACGGTCACGTCACCACCGGGTGCCGTGTGCCGCAGAGCATTGACAATAAGATTTTTCAACAGACACTCCAGAAGTACGGTGTTCGCCCGCAGTGTTCGTCCATGCACGCTCCTGCGGTCGGACACCTTTATCGGTATGTCGCTTTGCAACACGCCGTACATAGGCAGCGTCTCGGCCAGGAGAGTCGCTATGTCTACCTCCTCGGCCGTGGCGTACTGTGCGTTGTCAATCTTGGCGAGCAGCAGCAGATTACGGTTCAGATGGCTCATGCGCATGGTGAGGTGATACAGGTCCGACACAATGTTCATCTGCCGCTCATTCATTTCCTCCTGCATGAGCAGGTCGAGCTTGCTGCGTATCACAGCCAAGGGTGTCTGAAGCTCGTGCGAGGCGTTCTCGGTAAACTCCTTCTGTATGCGGAACGACTCATGGTCACGCTCCATGAGCTGTGCGAGCGAGCGGTTGAGCCGGTTGAACTCGCTGATGTCAGTCTCGTTGAAGCGAGGCACCTCATCCTTGGCGATATTGAACCGTTCCGTCTTGCGCAGAGTGTCGTCGAACGGATGCCACAGACTGTGGGTAGCGAAACGTAGCGTTATGAAATAAGCCACGCTTATCACCACGAAATTCAGCAGGAAGAGCAGCGTCATGCCGACCATCACATCATCTTCCGGCCCGTCGGCGTAGAAATAACGGAGTATAAGATAGAACAGGGGAGCGTTGAGCATGAACACCGCTGTCACACATATCAGGAACCTCCCCAACGTGCGCGACAGCAGAGTGCGTGGTTTCTTTTGCAATGCGCTCCGTTTCATGACTCAGCAACCCATTTGTAGCCCGTGCCGTAGTAGGTCTTGATGCAGTCAACCACCCCGGCCTCGGCCAGTTTGGCCTTGAGATTTTTGATATGGGCGTAGACGAAATTGAAGTCTCCCATCATGTCGGCCATGTCGCCGCTCAGATGCTCGGCCAAGGCACTTTTCGACACCACGCGGCGCCGGTTCTCTATCAGGAACAGCAGCACGTCATACTCGCTCTTCGTCAGGTCGAGCGCATGATTTGCGGTTGACACCCGGCGGGCGAGAAGGTCGATTGTTATTCCGCCGGTCTCCAGACGGTTCGCCGAATTGAAATTCTTGCGCCTAAGCAGCGCGAAAATCCTCATGCTCAGTTCCGGCAGGTGGAAAGGCTTCGGCAGATAGTCGTCGGCACCGATTTTGAGTCCTTCGACCTTGTCGTCGAGCGAGTCCTTCGCCGAGATGATTATCACGCCCGACTGGGGGGCGCGTTGCTTTATGCGGCGCAGAATCTCCAGACCCGACCCGTCGGGCAACATCAGGTCGAGAAGTATGCAGTCATATTCGTAGATGTCAACCTTGTTCATGGCCTCCGACACGCAGAAAGCCTGCTCGCAGAGATAATCCTCGCGGCTCAGGAAACTCACAATGTCGTCCGACAGCTGGCGTTCATCCTCGATAATCAGTAATTTCATGTTGCAAAAATAGCAAAAAATAACGACATGATTCAATTCCCGCAAGTCTAAAATCTGTTTGATGAACCCGGTGTTGTCTGACGGCGTTTTGATTACATCCATATTGGCAAGTTATTAAAGGCTGACAAGTTATGAAAGGTAAGAAATCACTGCAGAACAGCATCACGCTGGCGGGGCTGATTGTCACGGTCGGGATAGTTTTCGGCGACATCGGCACCTCGCCCCTCTACGTCATGAAGGCGATTACGGGGGTGAATCCGTCGTATGATGCCGATTACATACTCGGAGCGGTGTCGTGCGTCATCTGGACGCTGACACTCCAGACCACACTCAAATATGTTCTTCTCGCCCTGCGTGCCGACAACAAAGGAGAAGGCGGCATTCTCGCCCTCTTCGCCCTGCTGCGTCGGCTGCCGCGCAAATGGCCATGCATAGTGGCCGCCATCGGAGCCGCCGCCCTTATCGCCGACGGTATGATTACCCCGGCCGTGACCGTCACCTCGGCCATAGAGGGAATACGCATTGTCGCACCCGGTGTCAAGGTTATACCGATTGTGGTGGCTGTAATCATCCTCATCTTCGCCATGCAGCGTGCCGGAACCGGAATGATAGGCCGCTTCTTCGGCCCTTTCATGATGCTCTGGTTCCTCTCCCTCGGGGTGCTCGGATGCTTCGCCATGTTGCATTTCCCCGGCGTGCTCCGGGCGTTCAACCCCTGGTATGCCGTCAGGCTCATGTTCTCCTCGCCCGAATGGTTCCTGATACTCGGTGCTGTCTTTCTCTGCACGACCGGTGCCGAGGCCCTCTATTCCGACCTCGGGCACTGCGGACGGCGCAACATCACCGTCAGCTGGCTATTTGTCAAGGTCATGCTTATCCTCAACTATCTCGGACAGGGTGCGTGGCTGATAGCCAACGAGGGGAAACCCCTTGACGGCGTGAATCCTTTCTATGCCATCATTCCGCACAGTCTTACCATTGTCGGTGTAATCATGGCCACGCTTGCCGCCGTTATCGCCAGCCAGGCGTTGCTCAGCGGATCGTTCACCATATTCTCCGAGGCAGTCAACCTTGACTTCTGGCCCAAGCTGAAAATCAAATATCCATCTGACGAGAAAGGGCAGCTCTATATACCCTCGGTCAACTGGGGATTGCTCGCCGGATGCCTCGTGACCGTCCTCCTCTTCCGCGACTCGTCGCACATGGAGGCGGCATATGGACTGGCCATCACCGTCACGATGCTTATGACCACGTTGCTGCTGACGTTGTGGATGCGCACACGTGGAGTGTCAAAGGCCCTATGTATTCTTTTCTGCGTGTTCTTCCTCTTTTTAGAGGGACTCTTCTTCACGGCCAACCTGTTCAAGTTCACCCACGGAGGCTGGTACACCATGCTTGCAGCCGGGGCTGTTGCGGCGGTCATGATTATCTGGAACAAGGCAACCGCTGTCCGGTCGCAGTACGTGGATTTAAAGCCCCTCGCCGACAACTCGCGTCTGATATCGGCTGTCAAGGCCGACGGAGAGATTCCCAAGTATGCCTCAAACCTAATCTACCTCAACCGTTCGTCACATCCGGGCATGATAGAATCGAAGGTGCTCTATTCAATCATCAACAAGAACCCGAAGCGGGCAGACCACTACTGGTTCGTGCATATAGAGAGCGATGATGCGCCCGACACGCTCGAATACAAGGTTGATGTCATTGTTCCCGAGGCGATTTATGTAGTCTCCATGCGGCTCGGTTTCCGTGTTCCGGCCAAGGTGAGCGTATATTTCCGTCAGATTGTCGAGGATCTGGTGGCTGCCGGCAAGCTCGACCTCAGGAGCGGTTATCCCTCCTTGCGTGCCGAGGGGATAGCTGGAGACTTCCGCTTCGTTATGCTCCACCGCGTCTTCTCACCCTCGACAAACTGCCGTGGCCGCGAGGCATTCCTGCTGCGCACTCACGCGCTCCTGCGCCGCATGTCGCTGTCAGACCAGGATGCCTATGGACTCGACACGAGCGTGGTTGTGCGAGAGACCGTCCCGCTCATTATCAACACCGCCGCACCGCGCCGCATTCGTCCGGCCGATACCGTTGAAACCACCGGTTCCGACGGTATGCCCGGCGAATCTACCGGTTCAGCCTGCGTGGGAAAAGGAAAATAATCGAGAGAGCCGTCATGGCTGCCAACGCCCATGGATAGTAAAGGTATGGAAACGGAGCGGCCGGGGAGATTCCGGCCAGCGATGTGGCGAGCAGAGTCTGGGCACCGTAGGGAATGAGACATTGCACTATGCAGGATGTCGAGTCGAGAAGCGAGGCTGTCTTGCGTGGGTCGATGCCGAAGCGGCGTGATATGTCGCGCGATATTCCACCCACGGTTATGATAGCAACGGTATTGTTGGCCGTACAAAGGTTCACCACGGCCACAAGCAGAGATATGACCATCTGTCCGCCCCGTCGTCCCGACACATGTCGGGTAAGGCTCTGGAGAATGAACTGAATGCCTCCGGCTTCCTTGATAACGCCGAGCATACCGGCGGCGAGCAGCGTTATGATAATCAGGTTCCCCATGCCGTCGATGCCGCGTCCGGCCGATGCGGCAAGGTCAATCGGTGTCATGCCGTAGCATAATCCCAGCACGGCAGCTGTCACTATTCCGGCGGAAAGGACCACAGTGACGTTCACACCCGCGATGGCGAGCCCGAGCACCGCCAGATACGGCGTGATAAGCACCCAGTCTCCGTGGGCAGGGAGAGTGACGCTGTGGGTGTCGATTCCGGTCAGTATGTAGACACCGAGCGTGACCAGTGCTGCGGGTAGCGCAATCCAGAGATTTGCCTTGAACTTGTCGGCCATATTGCACTCCTGAGAGCGTGTTGCGGCGATTGTGGTGTCGGATATGAACGACAGGTTGTCGCCGAAGAACGCTCCGCCAAGCACTACGGCAACATAGAAAGCCACATTGCCGTCGGCTGCCCCGGCTATTTCCACAGCGAGCGGGGTGAGTGCGACGACCGTCCCCACGGATGTTCCGATTGAGAGCGAGATGAAACAGGCCGCGAAGAAGATAGTCGGCACGACAAACTCGGCGGGAAATGCCCGCAGAGCGAGCGAGACGGTGGCTTCGACAGCCCCGATTTCCTTGGCGACCGTAGCGAACGCACCGGCGAGAATGAAGACCCATATCATATACAGTATATTCGAATGACCGGCCGCTCGCGAGAAAACCTCTATCCGTTTCAGCAGCGGTCGTCCGCGCAAAATGACAATAGCCCATGCCGATGCGACAACCAGGGCCACAGCAATCGGCATTTTATAGAAATCGCCCAGAAGCAGCGACACCACCACATACAGAACCAAAAACAAAATGACCGGTGACAGCGCGAGCCACCCTGCGGAAGCCGACACAGCCTCCCTCTTAAAATTACCCATAAAAACTTTTTACCTAAGAAACTAAAACGTACTTAATACCATAGAATGCTGCAAAATTAGCGAAACACTGTCATATATGCAAATATAGAATTACCGATATGTAAATATAGAATTACCGGTGACAAAGAAATAGCAGTTCAAAGCTGGCGCAAGTTTGAGCGTATTGTAAAAAAGTCCATCTATCGGAACGGGATGTTTGATAGTATAAGGGATGGTCATCGGGAAACCCGGATCAGCGAAGCACTTAGACATATACGGAAGAACGAAGTCCATGTTATAGATATTGCAAAACTAAATGATGATATGCAGTGCTTTGTCTTTGGTGATGCAATACGGGCAATTTATGATTTGCAGCTTGGACAATACAGTGCCGATGACGAGTATGTACCCCCTTCTAAAATCGTTGTGTTTGTTGATGAACTCAACAAATATGCAGCGTCTGACGCGCCTAAAACATCTCCCATCCTTCGGCAGGTCCTCGACATTGCTGAACGTGGACGTTCGTTAGGTGTTGTACTGTTTGCTGCTGAACAGTTCAAGAGCGCAATTCACCCTCGTGTAACCGGCAACTGCTCCACATTTG
>OFGK01000812.1_pt1 | contig 22063 bp, 29 predicted proteins | sample 1521771 | NCBI WGS metagenome assembly OFGK01 (sample SAMEA3504088, study PRJEB24116) | mouse gut metagenome | biome: mouse gut; feature: mouse-associated habitat; material: faeces | place: Denmark | collected 2011 | reverse complement strand
CTTGTGGAGATACTCTACCGCCGCATCGTCAACCTCGTCCATGTGGACAACATGAGCGCCGCACTTCTGGGAGCAGTAATAGCGGTAGTATACATGCCCCTTCCTGGTGGTCCTCATGCCGTGCATCTTGGCCCCGCACTGGCAGTACACAAGGCCGCTGCACAAATACCCGGCCTTCTTCCCTGTCTGTTTCCGTTCGGTCATGATCCTCTGCACCTCCATAAACTGCGCCCTGCTGATGATTTGCGGCAGGGCGTTTTCTATTCTGATCGCGTTGGGCTTATTGCGCCGGTCCTCCCGGCGTTCTTCTTCCTGCGGAGAAAAGGTGTATACCCCGGTGTATTTCTCATTCCGGAGCATTTCATAGATCTGGGTGTACTTGATAGGCTTCCCGCGTTTTCCTGTGATCCCGGCATCGGCAAGCTCCTGGATGATGGCGGTAAATCCCTCACGGTTGGCAGCGGCATCGAATATCTTCCGTACATATCCCGCCTCCAGCTCATTTACCACGTATCGCTTGTTGACCACATCATAACCAAATGGGGCACACCCCCCATTGTGGAGGCCCTTCAGCGCCGTCTCCCGCTGGCCCTTCCGGACCTCGGAGGATAAATTGTCAATGTAATATTCCGACAACGACCACATGAGCGTCCGCATGATCTTCGCCTCTGCGCTGGTGCCGAAGTCCTGGGCCACGGCTATCAGCTCCACGCGCTTATCCTTCAGCCGCTTTTCAAGATTGACGTGTTCGCCCAGGTTCCGGGCAACCCGATCGTATTTGTGGATCAGGATGGTGCTGAAGGTGCCACGGTCCACGTCCCGGAGCATCTTCTGATAGGCTTTCCGGCTGGCCGTCTTGGAGCCCTTGCCGCTGATCGCCTCGTCAGCGTATACCTCCAGCACGGTCAGACCCTTGCCTTTGGCGTACTCCATGCAGGCCCGGACCTGGGCATCTATACTGGCCTCGTCCTGCTTGTCTGAGCTGTACCGGGCGTATATTACCGCTGCGCCCATAATTACCTCCTTCCTGCCCTGTTCCCATTCGTGGGGATGGGGCTTTTGTTTTGCTCTCCCCAAAGATGATCGCCCCGAAAATTAAGTGGAGGATCCAATTCTGGATTGTTGCCCCTCCCACGGTGAACGGCGAACACCGCCAAAATTGGCGGCATTGAGTACCCCCGGCATTTCGGGGCAACCAACGGAATTTTCCGTCGGTTGACTTTCTGCCTCATATCAACCCGAAAGTCAACCGGCTCAATTTTGAGCACGTTACATGGCTGAGATTTCAGCTCAGCGCATTTTTGCGCCCAGTGGGGTGGCGTTTCACCACCTTTGCTGGAAACTTCTGGCAGGGGGTCGCGTTTCGCGCCCCCCTCTCCGCCATTTTAAGCATCCTCTGTGGGCGTTTCCTCCCTGGGGGTGGCTGTCCCCTCAGACTGTGGAGCAGGGCCACCAGAGCGGCGGTAGCGGGGGATTTCGGTTAGCTCTTCCAGGCGTTTTTTTGCCTCCATTTGACCAATGACGTTAAGCTTGCGAAAAGAGGATATCATATCTTGCTCTCTTGCCATAGCAGCCATATTTTCAGGGGTAAATGGTATTATAGGCCGATAAATCAGTTCGGAAATCCTTTCACTTTCATCGCCCCCGCTGCCAGATGCAAATTGTCCAATTAAATCCTGCATGGATATATTTAATATATCGCATATCCGTTGAAGAGTTTCGGAATCTGGTGTACGGTTGTCATTCTCATAATTTGAATAGGTAGAATACGGAATTCCAAGGAGTTTTGCCATCTTCCGCTGTGTTAGGTTTGCATCAGTGCGATACTTCTTTATTTTTTTGCCAAGACCTAGCATTCTGACTATCGTTGGCCGCGGCATGTATTCACCTCCTTACTGTTGCAGTATATCATAGTATATTCAAAAGCGCAAACTTTTTTCAGAACCGTCTTGACATATTCAGTATCGCGTATTATGCTATATTCATAAATGAATATAGACGGGAGGTGAACACATGACCATCAACACAACCAAGATCGAGATGATGCTGGCGGAGCGGGGCCTAACCAAAGCGGCCTATGCGGGAAGCTGTGGGATTTCCCGGCAGAACATCAGCACCATCATCCGGCGTGGCACCTGTGAGCCGAAAACAGCTGGAAAGCTGGCGGCAGGCTTGGGGGTCCCAGTGGCGGAAATCATCGAAGGGAGGAGCTAGACTATGCAGGAGAACATTTGCAGGATCCCCGTTTCCGCAACTTTCAGCATCATCAACGGGAAGGCCGTCATGGTGGCGGCGGAGTATGCGGACATCCCGGCGGAGGAAATTGCATTTATACACGATTCCAAAACAGACGCACAGAGGGATGTCCTGTTCCGTGAAATGCGTTCCGGTATAAAAAAGGTGCTGATTGGCTCTACGGACAAATGCGGCACCGGAGTCAACGTGCAGACGTATCTTGTGGCAATGCACCATTGCGACTGCCCATGGAAACCCTCAAGCATAGAACAGCGTGAGGGCAGGGGTCTGAGGCAGGGCAATGAGAATGATGAGGTTGCCGTGTACCGCTATGTGACAAAGGGGACCTTTGACGCATACAGTTGGGCGCTGGTCGAAAACAAGCAGCGTTTTATCTCACAGGTAATGACAGGGAAATCCATCTCAAGGACCTGTGAGGATATTGACGAGGCAGTCCTCTCCTATGCGGAGATAAAGGCTGTGGCTACCGGGAATCCGATGATAAAAGAAAAAATGCAGACAGACAATGACGTGCAGCGTCTGAAAATGCTGAAAGCAGCGTATGACAGCCAGCACTATGCCATGCAGGACGGTTTTATGGTAAAGTTCCCGAAACTGATTGCAGAGGCAGAGGAAAAACTGAAACGCGTCCATGAAGATGTCAGGGAGCGGGACAAATGCCTGATGGCAGAAACGGATTTTTCCATTAAAGTGGGGGGAATTACGTTTACGGAGAGGGTAGACGGCGGAACTGCTTTCCTGTCTGCCGCCAGTAAATGCAAGGCAGGCACGAAGACGGAAGTGGCAAAGTACAAAGGCTTTTTGGTCCTTGTGGAAAAGAATTTCATGGGGGAGGATTGTCTGGTGATGCGGGGGAGGATGGAATACAGGGCGGACATGTCCACTTCCCCGGTAGGCTGCATGACAAAGATTGAAAACCTTTTTAACGGGATGCAGGCAGCCGTTGGCTTTCTTGAGGAAAAGCTGGAAAAATACCGCCTTGACATGGAGCAGGCGAAACTGGAATATGAAAAGCCGTTCCAATATGAGGCGGAACTGAAAGCAAAGCTGGCAAGGCAGTTTGAGCTAAATAACCTGCTGGATTTGGAGAACCAGGCGTCCAAAGAGGAAGAACAGGAACCGGAAGTCAGCCGTGCGGCGGAACCGTCACATGGGTATGGGAAAGAAAGGGAGGGGAACCGTTGATAAGTAAAAAAACAATAACATTTATCCTGGTTGGGATAGCCATAGCGGCTGTCCCTTTTTTTCAGCGGATGCAGGAGCAGCAGAGGGCAGGCTGGTATATCAATCAGATTGAGGAGGATGGAAATGAGGAGAGTGAAAAAACCGGCAGTTATAAAAAGGAGGTTTCCCCACATCTGGCGGAGGAGGCAGCCGGGATTGTGGAGATACCGGACCTGAACATCAGGTATCCGGTATTTGAGGGGACCGGCACAGCGCAGTTAAATGAGGGGATTGGGCATATGGAAAGCACTGAGCCTTTATGTGGAAAAGGCAACTGCGTCCTTGCCGGGCATAACGGCAGCAGGCGCGGGACTTTTTTTACAGGCCTCGGAAGTATCAGGATGGGGGCAGAGGTAAAGCTGACAACGAAAGCAGGGCTGACGCACCGTTATACAGTGGAGGAAATGCGGGTGGTAAACCCTTATGAGGAATGGGTAACGGCAGAAAGCGATACGGAAGTGCTTACCCTGTTCACCTGTGCAGAGCATGGCACAAGGAGGTTTGCCTGCAAATGTGTCCCGGTTAAGGATTATTTCCATGAAAGGGAGAATGCCGGCAGCGAACAGAAGTAACCAGTAAATTACAGCAGGGCAAAAGCCGGCACAGCCGGCCATGCAGAAATGGAGGATTTTATGAAGTATGAGATTACCGTAGGAGAAGTGCAGGCACAGAACAGCAGCGTAAAAGGCTATGCCTCAGTGGTATTCGGGGACAGTTTCAAGGTCAGCAATATTGCGATTCTGGCGGACAGGAATAATCGGTTGTATATTTCCATGCCGCATTACAAGAACCAGGATAAGAAAAAGAAAGACATCTGCTATCCGACCACAAAAAGTTTTCATGGGGAGCTGGAGGCAAATATTTTGCTTTCACTGGAGAACCTGCAGCAGACGGGGCAGAAGAAATACCTTGTGGGGGATGGGCAGGACATGGAGCTGCCTTTTACGGTGGCGGTCACGCCTTTTGAAAAGGAAAACAGCAGTATCCGGGGGCTTGCCCGCATTTATCTGGACGAATGTTTTGCTGTCAGCAATATCAGCCTTATTATGGGGAAAAATGGGATGTTTGTGTCCATGCCTTCTTACAAGACAAACCAGATAGGTGAGAATAACAAAGAAGTATACCGGGACATCTGCTATCCGGTTACCGGGGAGTTCCGTGAGAAAGTAAATAATATGCTGACGGCTGCTTATGAAAGGGCGGTGGCAAAAGTGCAGGAGAACGTATTGGCACAGGCGGATGGGTTTGTGCCGACACAGGATTTCCCGGATATGGGTTTGCCTGCTAGATAATAAAGATTTAGGAAATGATTTGCCGGAGCCGGGGATAGCTGTTGCTTTCTCTGGTTTCGGCATAGTGGAAAGAAACACTGATTTTGCAGACTTGGTGATAATACGGCTTTTATGACTGCGGTTCATATCCAGTGCAACACATATTGAAATATAACGGTCAGGAAATCCAAAAATGTTTGTGTAAAAACGTAACTTTTGTATTTAAAATACGATATATTAATTAAGAACGGTTTTAAAAGATTGGCCGATTATTTTAACAAAAGAAATAGATAAAAGGGGAATAAGTAATGAATGATGCCTACATAATTGATTTGTTTTGGAACAGAGATGAAAATGCAATAAGGATAGTGGATGAGAAGTATAACTCTTTTTGTTATTCCATTGCATGGAAAATCCTCACAAACCGGGAGGATTCAGAAGAATGCGTGAATGACACATGGTTTGCGGCATGGAGGCATATCCCGCCCAAGAGGCCTTCAAAGCTGGCTGCTTTTTTAGGTAAGATTACGCGTGGGTTTGCAATAGATACATTGAGGAAAAAATATGCAGTGAAACGGATGGATATGCACATTGTGGAAATAAAGGAAGAAGTGGAAGATTTAAATGCGGCGGTAATCCATAACTTTGAGGAACATATTGAGGAAGAAGAATTAATAGGGATTATAAATGGCTTTCTGGCGGGGCTGTCAGAACGGGACAGGGATATTTTTGTCCAGCGGTATTGGGGAATGGAACCATTGAAGAATATTGCGGCAAGGCATCGGGTATCGGAGGGGGCGGTAAAGCAGAATCTGCTGCGCAACAAGAAGAAATTAAGAAAATTATTGGAAAAAGAGGGACGCTTATGAAAGAAGATGGATTTGAATTTTTGGAGCTTTTTGGGAAGATTGATGAAGAATATATTTATCAGGCGCTGCAGCCTTGGAAAGGACAGACGAGAAGATATGTAATGTACCACATGGGAAAAAAGGTTGCCTGTCTTTTCATCATTATGCTGCTTGGTTTCTGTATGGTGTTCCATAATCAGGTCTATGCAGCCATAAGCAGGTTTACGACGATGATGGGAGAGATTTTAGGGCTGTCAGATGACCTGACGCCCTATACGGATATTATCAATACAACCCAGAGACAGGATGGGACAGGAATAACTTTGAAGGAAGTCATCTGGACGGGAAACAGCCTTCTTGCATCTGTCCATGTGGAGGGGGCAGATGACGGTGCAGGCATAAGCGCAGGGGAAAGCATCGAAATCAATGGGGAAGAAAAGGAATGTGATTCTACAAAAGTATACAGCAGGGAAGATATTGAAGGAACAGGCGGCGATTATGTTGTCGAATGGGATTATGGCAGCAGCTTACAGATAACCGGGAAAGTAAATATTAAGATGGAAATTGTGCTGCACAGGCATATGGAGGATTTTGAAGGGCAGGCGTTTGTATTTGCATTTTCAGCATCAGAAGAAGAATTGCAGAAGAACACACTGCGTATGGAGCTGAACCGGAAAATAGAGACAGGAGATATAGAGGCTGTTGTCAAAGAAATGTCATTAAACAGCGTGGCAGGCAGCATTCAGGTTGAATGTGGGGAACTTCCTCTGGAAGAAAAGCAGTATTATTTTAAAATTACGGATATGGATGGAAAAGATTTCCTTTACTATTTAGTAAATATACAGAATGGGGTATATACGTTTCAGAATGACGGTGAGCCGCCGTCTATGGGGAATGAATGGCTGGATGTCCAAATGTACGCCCTGCCCTTTGAATGGGAAGAAGGTACAGGGGATTCAGATTCTACCGGTGAACAGTTAAGCGAAGTTTTCCAAGTGGACAATGGGAAAATGGAGCCGGTAGGACAAAAATTCAGGGTTGCAATAAAAAACAGCATATCAATGAAGTAATGGAATGCTGTGGGTTTATCCGTTATAGGAAAATGAAATTAGGGCTGTCAATACAGAAAATATGTGTATTACAGCCGATTTATATTTAGGGCAATTATAGAAATTTTTAATTAAATTGAAAAAAAGCGTAACTTAAAAAAGAAAAATACGATTATTCATATAGATGGCAAATTTTTCAAAGCGGCGCGTGCCGGTACACATAAGGAATGTCTTCTGGCGAGATGGCAGGTGGCACGAGGTGTCGCGTGCCGAACCGCATTATAAGGAGGGGAGGGAGGAAACATTATCAGCCATTGAAAATTAGTATACCATGAATTGCTCCGCGGTGACATGGTAACTTATGCGCACTTCGGCGCGTAAAATATCTAACAATATTTTACCTTACAGGTGTAAAAATCATGAAAAGAAAGGAATGGTAAACAATGAAATTTAGAAAAATTATATTGTCTTTATTAACAGCAGCTTTGATGGGAACAGCAGCAATGCCTGCATATGCAGCAGATATATCCGCTGGGGAATATTCAGGTAGAGAATATAGCGAAGATTGTGCCGCAGAAGATGAAGTGGCAGTAGAAGAATATATGGAGGAAGGAGATGAGGTGGCAGTAGAAGAATATATGCAGGAAGAAGATGAAGTGGCAGTAGAACAGATGGGATATGTGGCAGATAAAAGCGAGCAGGAGATGTCAGCAGAAACTAGGAACGCGATGCAGGATAACAGTATGGCATTGATATTAAAAGAGACTAAATCAATGAAGTTAGTTTCTTCTAAAGTTTATGACATAGATAATGAAGTTGCAGCTGAAGTAAATGACTACGAGTCACGTTCCGTTTCAAAAAAAGCAGCTCCAATAGTCAGCACTGTAGAACATAGCCGTACATTCAGGATTTACAGAAAAAAGGATAATGCGACATATGTGCAGTGGGTGTTAAGAGGGGTATTTGAGTATAATGGAAAAACAAGCCGCTGCAAGGATACAAGCATGAGGTGCTATAATAATGCACCTGGAACTTACCAAGTTACATCAAGAACAAGTTATAAATCGGGAATGTATGCAGTAGGGAATTGCCGGGCAGTCAATAAGAAAACAGGAAAAGCCTACGCAAAAATGCTTAGGTTTGGAGTAACGGCAGCGGGAAAAGTGGTAAATAGGTAAAAAGCATAGATTCTGGTAGAGAAATAAGATGAAAGAGAGGATGTCATGAATAAAATATTAAAAAGAATTGGAATGTTTGTTATAAGTGGTGTTATTGCGGTAAGTGCATCCGTTATGCCAACAATGGCAGCACACAAGGAAACAGACATGGTAACTTATGATGGGAGAAGTTTTAAAAAAGATATACTATCACAAGAAACAGTTGAGTGGATTGAGTGGTATGAGGGATTATCGGATGAAAATAAGGATATGGTAAGCTATGAGCCTTTGGAATTTTCCCCCAAATTACTGATTCGCTCAAGTTCGACAGATACAGTAGATGCCCTTGGACAGGAAGAAGATTCTACTGGTATAATGTCTAGGGCAGCATCTCTACTTCCAACCAGTGGGTATGAGCCTTCCTATAATCCCAAATACTGGAACAAAGATGGTAATATCCGTCGGGCAAATTGTTACGCTTATGCAATGGATGTACTAAAAAGAACAGAAGGCAAATTGCAGTCTGGCAGGGAAACAATATAAATCATTAACAAAGACTTCTATTATTACTGCGGTAAAAGCGGATGGACCTTTTTTGGGAAGTGGTCGTTCGATTAGAGCGGCAAATCGTACTGAAAAACCCGGAAAAAATGAGTACAAAGTAGCCTTAGTCATTGCGCCTAAAAAGGATTATCATTGGTATATACAGAATAAGAATGGTTATTGGTCACATAAGCCTGGTTTTGGAAAAGCCACTAATTTGGATGCAAGTAATAAAAAAATTAAAGATCCAAAATCATGTAATAGGAATTACGGTTCTCTGAATTATTCCACATGGTGTGGATATTATATCGTTAAGTATACGGGAAAGTAATATGGAGAAAAGAAACAAGAGAAAACATATTATTGCAGTGTCAGTATCAGCATTTTCTTTAGGTATGATAATTCTTTTTATTACAATACCATCAAGAATGTATGTTGATTTTGTAATTGCTGTAAAAGGAAAAGAAAATATTACATGGGACGATTTCTCCAGGTTTCCCCATACTGATATTGGAAGTGGGCGATATGTATATGAGTATGATTTAGTAGGAGGTTCTCATTTATATCTGAATGGTTCTGAATTAAAATCACAGCCAGAGAGTATTTATATCATTAACAGATATGGGACAAAAACTCTTATAAAGAGTGATATGGATAGAAATTTGAATTGAAGAAAGAATTTAAAAAGCTGGTAATAGGATTTAGAGGGGGCATTCTTCTGAACCTGGGGGATGCCCTTCCTTTACTTTGCTAGGAGGAGACAAGCCTGTTAGCCGAAAGAGTGGATAATGAAAAATACACAGACGCAAGCAGGAAAAATGGTAAGTAAAAGAACATAAATTTTCATGGGAAAATCAACTAAAAAAATTAAATTTAAGGAGTATGAATGAATATGAAACTAAAGAAAAAAGATTTTTAGGTGTTTTATCAATGGTTATCTGCCTTTCGTTATTAGGCAATATTCCGACATATGCGGCTGGAAAGACAGTAGAGGCTTTTAAAAACAATACTTATGAAGGAACGTCTGATTGCAAAAAATTTGTTAATGGTATAAAGCAACAGGTTCCTTCTTACAAAAGTACGTTAAAACAGAAAACAGGGATTTCTCTAAAGAGTTTTAAAGGAAAAACAAAAGCAATAAAATATTGGGCAAGTCATGGGAGTTCAACCGGTCGGTTATGGGGTTCTGCAAGCGGCGTGGATTTTAATATCCATGATATTGCAAATTTCAAATGGTCAGGGAAAAATCTGGAATTTGTTTTTTTGGCTGCATGTTATCAATTGTCGGGCGATAAGAATCGTGGGAAATATGCAAATGCCATGATAGGAAATAAAGCGGTAAGAGTGATTTGCGGTTACCATGAAAAAGCTCCTGGAGCGGGAACAAATAAAGATGGGGCAGTGGTAGATAATTTTATGTCATATGCTAAAACTGGCGAGTCAGTCAAAAGTTCATGGATTCTTGCGAATAAAAAATATGGAAATAACAACTATCTGGTTTTAACCCATAAAGGGAATGTACAATATTCCAGATTTGAAGGATTTCCGGGAAATACATATTCCCGCCCTGGAGCCGGTTCAACTACAATCCTCCGCTTTTCGTCTGCAAAACCAAATGGAGTGACACAGCCGAGAAATTTATCAGCAAATTTAAAACTTGGCGGAGAAACAGATGGTATAGATATTGCAATACCGAATTATGCAATCAAGGCTACAGATGTTGATGTCAGTGTGAAAGGAGATATGGACGTAACGGTCTTATCTGATGATGGCGGAACAACAACTTTAAATGGAGAGGTAAAGGACCAGGGTGTGGAAATCACAGCAGATGAGGCAGAAGATAAATCCGCTGAATGGATAAATCAGGCATTTGAAGGCGTAAATTTTACAGATTTTAATAATGGTAACTTAGAATTACGGGAGATTGTAGCGGCTGAGGTGGATTTGGATGGCAATTCTCAGAATGAAGTGGAAGAAACAGTGGCATATGACGTAACATATGAGTACACATTTGACGGTATTCCGGTAAAGGGCGATTTTTACAGTGCAATTGTAGATGATACAGGCGTTGTTTCAAGCATGGTAAACCATAATGAATATGAGATTATTCCGTCTCAAAGAACAGTGCAATTGTCTTTAGAAGATGCGTTAAAAGCGCTGGAAAATGAGGTGAAAGGCAGCGGGGGATTGAGGATATCGACATTTGCTGCAGAGGATGCTGTAATGCCAGAGGCATTGGATGTTAATGTTGCGTTTTGTGATAGTGATAATGATGGAATATTTGAACCGTCCTATATTTTTGATTTAACAGACGGCAGTTCCTATCAGGTCAACAGCATGACAGGTGAATGTTTAAGTAATGATTAGAGTATTTATGGAGGATAGATATGAAGGTGCAAAAAAAAGCTCTGGTTTTAGTGGTTCTTTTTATTCTGAGTGTTTCCATATATGCGTGTGGGAAGGATAATCCGTCTTTGCAGCAGGAAGATTTAAAAATGATAAGTCCTGCGAAAGAAAATGAGGAAGGCAGGCAGGAAGATTTAATAGAAAAAGAAGACGGGAAAGACAAACAGGAAGATTTGGCAGAGAAAGAGGGAGATAAAGAAGGCAGCCAGAAACAGCCGGTGGGAGATATACCGGAATTTTTAGAAAACTACTTTGAATTTGGAACATATTCAAAAAAGATAAGAATCCCAAATGCGGACAATATGGAATATGTTGCCATTACGGAGGAAAACCGGATAGAAATACCGGAATGCAATGTACTTTCAATCCTTTTCAATACTCTTTATAATGACATTGTTTTGTATGAAGGTTCCCCCGAAGAAATTAAGGATTTCTTCGGGGAAATCCAAAAATTAGAGTTTCAGAAGGAAAAAGAATATGTGGATACTTTGCCGTTAAATGCAGACTGTGTATTTGAGGCGGACAGTATCATGGTAAATGGGCATAGCAATTACATAAGAATACACATTAGAAGTTTTAGTGACGGTATGCATTATTTTGATATTCATCAGGAAAATCAGGAAGTTATTTATGCATCTGCAAAATCAGAATCTCTGTTGGACATGGTAAAGACGATGGCAGGATTAAAAAGCATAGATATAAACAAATCTGAAGGAATTGAAAAATTAGAGGCATTTATAGATAATGTATGGCAGCCGCTTGATGAAGAAAAAAAAGAGCTGTTCCAATTTATCATCAAAGAAAAGGTGGAAAAGATAAAGAATTATTCCGGTGGGTGTCCTTTCGAATATAAGTTAAAAGCAACTTTGCATGATGGTGAAACAGTAGATATTTATTATGCATCGGATAGCTGTGGCGCATTGGTAATCGGGGATTCTACTTATGAAGTAGAATTAGCGCCGGAAGAAGGGGAAGAATTTAAATATAGGAATCAGTTGGCAGATTTTTTTGGAAAACCGTAAATCAATTTGTTTATCAGTTTTCTCTCGTTCAATCTTGGAAAACCAGCCATGAAAATTTAGAAGAAGTATTTTATATGTATCATTTTCAAATAGCAGGCTGACTTATGAAAAGGGGTGCGGTATAATTAAAGCAAATAAAGAGAGCATGATATTTTTATCATATCATTGATTCATAAGGGGGAAGATGCTATGAGAAGAAAACATATGGTTATTATTATCTTTGCATTGGCAATTATGCTGTTACTGCCCGGCATGACGGCAGAGGCAAAAGCAAATCCTAAATTGGCGGCAAAGACAAAGGTTATGAAAACAGGGCAGACTTATCGGCTGGAATTAAAAGGTGTGTCCCGCAAAGCGAAAGTGAAATGGAAAACTGATAAGAAATCAGTGGTTTCCATCGCAAAGAAAAAAGGAAACATTGTTACCCTCAAAGCAAGGAAAAAGGGAACGGCAGTGGTTACGGCCACATATAAGAAAAAGAAATATAAGTGCAGAATTACGGTCAGGGAAAAGAAAAAGCAGGCAGCAGACAATCCGGTATTAAACAGCAGCAATGTGACACTGCATTATCTTCCTGAGGAATATAAAGATTACATAACCTATGACCGCAGCCATATGAGGGAATACCGTTTCTGGGTGTCCGGGACAAAGAAAGAAGTAAGGGAATGGAAGATAACCGGTAAGAATGCAGATTATTTCAGCATTACAGAGTATGGGCTGCTACGAATAGATTGGGAGCCGGCTTACATTGAGCCGTGTGTAAAGGCAACGGTAACCGCTGTCCTTGAGGATGGGAGAAAACTGACAGCGGCAGTAAGGGCATATTCCGAGCTGAATATATACATAGATACGATATTTACGGATTTTGAGAAACAGTATATTACTCTCTCCATGACAGAAAAGGAAAAAGCAGAAAAGGCGGCATGGTATATCAGCATAACTTCTGATTATGAATTATATAACAGTAATTGGTTTGACATATTTATCAAAGGGAAAGGGGACTGTTATGCAAGCCGTTATGCTGTGCAGTATATGTGCAGCCATATGGGAATCAAAGCCCTTGTCTGTAGGAATTATGATGCGCATGGGCAGACGCTGGTTTTTGCGGATGGGAAGTTTTATATGGTAATTACAGGCTATAACGAGCCAAAACCGCGGAGTTATACAATGTATGAAATCAGCGGGGAGGCATTGAATAAGGTGGCAGAGGAGAATCTGATAGATTTGAATTATTTTTATTGACGGCAGATTTTAATAAGGTCGATAAAAGAGAGCCAGAATGAATAAAGGGGATATTCCAAATAATGTTGCATTGGAATATCCCTTTTTATCGTAAAGTGAATGCAGCTGAGAAAAATTATTTATCGTATCTTAGGCTTTTCAGCATTGCTTTTATGTTCCCAAAGCCGGAAGAATTGGAATGTTCTATCACAGCGGAAAGGTATTCTTCATATTCCTTTTCGGTAAGGATATCCAGATTTTTTAAATTTAGTATGCCGAGAGCCACAGGCATAAAACCCGGATTTTTCTTTTCCCACAAATTTAAAAAGGTTTTATTATCAGCGATGGCATTGACTGTAATAGAAAACCTCTGACCATCTGGGGATTTGACAAATAAAGTGTCAGCCTCATTGCAGAGATATATATCAAAAAACAGTGAATTGTGTCTGTTAAAAATTTCAAATAGCCAGTTTTTCAATCCATCTTTATCCATAATCTTTTTCATTTGTTTCATACCGTTTTCTGGCATACTATGAACGTATTTGGAAGTTTCGGATTGGAATTTCCGGCATTCTTCCTCTGTTATAATTTCCCAATCTAATAGTTTGAGTAAAGCAATTTCCATATACACAGAATGCGGATTTCCCCTATACCATTGTAATAAGACTTGCTCGTCATCACTTAAATCTTCATAATATAAAGTTTTTGTTCCATTTCTTTCCATAATAGAATGTTCCTTTCTGGAATAGTATAAAAGATATTATAAAACATAATATATTTATAATATTTTAGCACAATATAAAATATATTACAATAAAAAATAAGAGGTGATAAAAATGTTTAGTCTAAAAAGGGAATATACAGAATATGAGAACAAATCATTGCGATTGCCTAGTGTTTTAATAGAAAGGGTTCAAGCATTGGCGAACGAAAATGAAATGTCGTTTAATAAAGTTGTCATCCGCTGTATTGAATATGCGCTGGAAAATAGTGAAAACAATGTCAGATAGATTCCAATCTGTTTGTTGTTATAAAAATAATATAAATTATATTATGAAATACAATATAAAAGTAACATTTTATCATACTGTATTTTACATTACAATAGAAAATAAGAGGTGATAAAAATGTTTAAGCTAAAAAGGGAATATACAGAATATGAGAACAAATCATTAAGATTACCGAAAGATTTAATAGAAAAGGTGCAGGCATTGGCAAATGAAAATCAAATGTCATTTAATAAAGTAGTTATTCAGTGTATTGAATATGCATTGGGAAATATGGAACGTAACGTGGATAATCAAGAAAAATAGAGGCAATAAATTTATAAGGTTTGATGAAATAATGAATTAGTAATTAAGGGATATTCTAACAAAATGTGTTGGAACATCCCTTTTCTATCATGGTATTTTTTAGAATCCACACTGATTATCAAATATTCCGTATATATAAGTCTTTTATGTAGATTGTGGGGAAGTAGTATGGGTGCATAAAAATAGAGAAAGATGCTTTGAGGCGCTTTCTCTTATCTAACAATCATCATCTATAAACTCAACTACATTATCTGCCGTACATTCTAAAATCCTGCATAATTTTTCAAGCGTATTCATGGTGATTGATTTATTACGTTTTAAATTTGTAATTGTGTATGGGCTGAAATTGTGCTTATGTATAAGGCTGTATGTCGTAACATGACGTTCCTGCATGGTTTTCCATAATGGTTCATACGAAATCATAACATTTTCTCTTTCTGTTTTTTATTTTATTATCATTCAAACGAAAGCACTTGTATATTAACAAATATTTGTCTACAACAAAGGATTCCGTATACCAGGGATTTCCGTAGTGAAAATGAGCATAAATATATAAAAACAGAGAAAGATGCTTTCCGGCTCTTTCTCTTGATTAACAACCATCGTCTATAAATTCAACTATATTATCTGCTGTGCAGTTTAAAATTCTGCATAATTTTTCAAGTGTATTCATGGTGATTGACTTATTGCGTTTCAAGTTGGTAATGGTATATGGACTGAAATTGTGCTTGTATATAAGGGTATACGTTGTGACGTTTCGCTCCTGCATTGTTTTCCATAGTGGTTCATATGAAATCATAACATTTCTCTTTCTGCTTTTTATTTTATTATCATTCAAATGAAAGTGCTTGCATATTAACAAATATTTGTCTATAATGGATTTAGATATTAACAAAAATATGTCTATAAAATACTGGAAAGGGAAAACGAATCGTTATGGACGTGGATGAATTAAAAAATTTATTGTTTGAAATGCTAGAGGGGAATGGAGAGTTGTTTTCCGACCTGTCACTGGATGATGAAACGGACACTATATTTATCAAATCTGTTGATGGGGAAAGGTTTATTGTCACTGTTAGTCCTGTGACAGCGGATGAAACGCTCATAGAGCTGTGGGCAAAAAAGAATCCGGAATTGATGTCTCTTGCCCTCGGAGTATTAAATATGAGGGATTTAGGAGCTTTTACAGAGGAGGAAGCTGACAAATATTTATCGGAAATTTTAGAACGTGCCGATAATTCTATTGTTGAGGATTTGGCTAAGCTTAGGAATGATGGATAAAAAGTGGTTTATTTGTATAATAATTTAGGAAAAAGAGGAATTGGCAGTTTGTCAGTTCCTTTTTTATTGCTTTATTGTAGCGGAATAGGACTTGTCATGGTTCTTTTTATGTTGTATTGAACCTGTTATGAAAGCATGGGATTTTGCTCTTTATAGACATATAAAAATCAAAATACTATAATGGTATCTGGCAGGAAGATAGTTGTATATGATTAAGTATTGCAGAAAGAGGGATGAAAATGATGACGAGTTATGAAGAATATTTGAACATGGAACTTAACCTTACTTTTGAGGGTATGCGGTTATGTGTGCAGAGTGTCTGAATCCTGACAGAAAAGAAAAATCGGAGCGTAATTCAGGCAGAACATTCTAAATGTAAAGTGTTTTTCTCATTTTGCATCTTCATTCTGGGACATTTTTTCTAAGTCTGTCCAGTTCCAATGTTTATGAATTAACCTATAGAATCTACTTAGACAGCCTGGCCTAGCATTAGGCTGCTTTGCCAAACATTGTGGTAATCTCACCCAAAATCATTAAAATTCCCACTCAATCCTTAGTTTTATACAGTATACCTTTCTATGCTGTGAACTATGAAGGAATATGGCAGCAAAATGCGCTTGTCTGTTCCTGCAAAATGAGGGGATAGTTATTGAGAGAGGGATAGGGTTATATCGACCGAAACAGAATAAGAAGCAATACAAAAAGACCATAGTCCCATTCCGGACTGTGGTTTTTTTGTATTGGGCAAATCAGATTTTACGGTGCCGTTCTCCGACAGCCTCCTGATTTTTTACTCGGAAAAAAACAGGAAAGTAAGAAAATCAGGAGGTCAGAATATGTATTATGATGTGCAGAAAAGCGCAGAAAGGATAAGGGATTTAAGGACAGGTAGCAACTTAACCCAGAGCGAGGCGGCAGAGAAGATGGGATTTTCCCTCAGCGGATACCGTAAGCTGGAGCAGGCACAGAACGGAGGAAGTATAGACAGTCTGATAATGGTAGCAGATTATTACCATATTTCCCTTGATTATCTGGTATATGGAGAGGAACGGGATTACATAACAAGTCTGTCCGAGGGTTTGACAGACAGCCAGAAACGGGTTGTCCGGGCTACCATAGCAAGCCTGATACAGAACATAAAAAAATTTTCGTAGAGGTAACCGCCACACGGTTACTAAGTAACCGAACTGTGGTCTCTGCTTTTAGGAGAAAAGGTTATACAATGGCATTACGAACTGAATAGGACAAGCACACATTCCGATATATTTTCGCTTTGCCTTGCGGCAGAGTGGCCGGAACCCATTTCGTGCCATGATAATCCTGCATGGTGTCCCACTGAGTTGTTTTTGCGGAAGAAATAAAGTTCTTCCTGGATAAGTTGGAGAGCATCCTGTTGCCCGTGAAGGATTGGAGCAGAGGTTACGGCCTACCAGAGCAGCGGCTGGGGGTAATGAATTATACGGACACCACGATTGCAGAAATAATCCTTTCGTGGGAGCGGCGACCTGCATATGAATCCGGATGGGCTGGTAGAAGTGCAGTGGGAACGGGCGAGGTTCCATGTGTGTAACCCGGCTGGGGGATGAGAGGAATGGCTGGCTGCGTATGCAGCCGGTTGTCCTCTGATATAAACGCTTTTGCCCCAAAGAAGAAACGGCAGAAATAAAAATACAGGACTTTATGGGGGCGGGAGCGTTTATATGGGAGGATAACATAGCCGGCAGAGTTTTCCCTTTATAGTATGGTAAAAAGCAGATATTTTGATTGGAGGTCATTTATGATGGGCTACGAAAAAAACCAAATAGTAAAAGGTATTTTGTTTATAAGCAGCATGAAGTGTCAGAAGAATGTGGAGCGGATGGCGGAGCAGATAACAGTGCAGTGTGCGGGGAGAAACATTCTTGTGGAAGATGTGGCGGTGGAGCATAACCTGATTGGAGATATGGATATGGACAGGCCGGTGATAAAGTCTGTCGTCAATGCCGTTGTAAACAGGGGTTATGAGGTTCTGGCGCTCCGTAACCAATATGATGTGACAGAGGATTATTCCGATTGGGAGAAATTTGTGGGCAGCATGGCGGATATGGGTGTGCAGGTGTATCTGGCAGATGCGGGTGAGTTTGCCGGCAGTGTTTATGGAGGGGAAAGTGGAGATTAAAAGAGGCGACATTATCATTGTGGATTTGGGACAGCATGAAACATCAGTCCAGTCGGGAATCCGGCCTTGTGTTGTTATGAGCAACGACATGGCAAACAGGCACAGCCCGGTTATCACGGTTGTCCCGCTTACTTCAAAGATACGGAAAAAACAGTATTTGCCAACTCATGTATTTTTGAACAGATATAGGAATAGCGGGTTGGAATGCCACAGCCTTGCCCTCTGCGAGCAGATTACTTCCGTTGCTTTTTCGGATGTTTTAGAGGTGGCAGGCAGGGTAAGTTGGAGAAAGATGGCTGAGATAGGCCATGCTGTTAAGGTACAGTGTGGATTGGCGGCATGAAAGTGGGTGTGACAGGTTGGATGCTTTAACTTTGGCAAAGAAGTTAGCGGTTCTTGCAAGGATATATGCGTTAGGATTATTAAATGAAGATGAATATACAAAAGCGAGAAACAGAATTATGCAGGAACACAATGTAGTAACATTTGAACAAGTATAAGATTTTGTGAAAGGCAGGAAAAAGAAATTTTTATCTGCCTTTCGTACATTAGTTAATATTTTCTTTTTGATATATAGTAAGGTCAGAAACAAGATAAGAGTTTGTTTCTGGTTTTACTATATATCAAAGGAAGGAGGAACAGGAATGGCAGGAGAAGTGGAAGTTATTAAAGCGGTAGAAGGAAACGGAATCAGACGCAGGAATATGGTTGGCAATGGCCTTTCGATTGAAAGAAAAAAAGTGGCGGCATATGTGCGGGTGAGTACCGATGGCGAAGAACAGTTACAGAGCTTTCAGTCACAGAAAACATATTATCAAGAGAAGATTTCCAAAGAAAAAGAGTGGGTAATGGTTGGCATCTATGCGGATGAAGCGATTACAGGAACTAAGACAGTCAAGAGAGACGGTTTCCTGAAAATGATTAACGACTGCATGGCAGGCATGATTGATGTTATCCTCACAAAATCCATATCCAGATTTTCCCGTAATCTGGTAGATACCCTTCAATATGTCCGTATGCTCAAAGAAAAGGGGATAGCGGTTATTTTTGAAAAAGAGAATATTAACACGCTTTCAATGGAAAGTGAGATGGCATTGGCATTGCTTTCCACCCTTGCTCAGAATGAAGTGGAATCGTTATCTGCAAATGTAAAAATGGGAATCAAAATGAAAATGAAACGTGGCGAAATGATGGGGTTCAATGGCTGCCTCGGTTATGATTACCATCCAGAGGATAAGAGCATTACTGTAAATCCGGGGGAGGCAGAGAGTGTTCGTGAAATATTCGATATGTATTTAAGAGGGTATGGTGCGCCGACAATAGCAAAGGAACTGACCAGGCTTGGCAGAAAGAACAAGAAAGGGGAAGTGAAATGGACAGAAAGCGGGATAAGGACGATTATCAATAATGAAAAGTATAAGGGAGACCTCCGGCTGGGAAAAACCTTTACGGTTGATCCGATTTCAAAGCGCAGGCTTGAAAATATGGGCGAAGAAGAACAGTATTATATCAAAGAACACCATGAGCCTATCGTTTCACCCGAAATATGGGATGCAGCACAGGAGATTAAAAAGAGCCGCTACCGCAAAAATGCAATGTCCATTGAGGGAACAAGAAAGAAGTACAGTAGGAAATTTGCTTTCAGCAGTATGTGTGAATGTGGATTTTGTGGAAAGTATCTAACGAGACGTGCCCATAATCAGACAACAACACAGACAAAGCCAGTATGGAAATGCAGGACTGCTACCAATTTTGGCATTGAGAACTGTCCGCACAGCAAGTCAATTGACGAGGCAATCATTGAAAATGCCTTCATTGAAATGTTTCATCTACTTGCAGACAACTTTGATGATGTTCTGGATTTGGTTATCCATTCTGTTGAGGAGACATTATCGAATGATGAAAGTGCCATTAAGTTGCAAAAGGTAAATAAAACTCTTGACTTGCTGGAATCAAAGAGAAAGAAATTGACCGATATGCTGTTAGATGATAAGATTACGAAAGAGGCATACGATGCAAAGTATAATGAATTGACACGAAAGATTAACCAGACAAAAGGGGAACGCTCGTTGTATTCTTCAAATGTAGAGGCACAAAAGCATGTCAGCCAGAGAATGAAAGAGATTCGTGCCTGTATTACAGAGGCAGATATGCTTGATAAATTCGACAGAGCAGTTTTCGAGAGCATTGTTGAAAAGGTGATTGTTGGTGATATGAATGAGGATGGAATAGTCGATCCATATAAGCTGACATTTGTGCTGAAAGGTATGGATGACAGGGTTGTACCGGATGCAAAAAGACGGTATAAAAATTTGAATAAGAAAATTGGTTAGCATAGCATTACCAAAAAGCAGAAAGGGTTATAAAAATGAACACTCAGAAAGGCTTTTTGGATAATACAGTGGATGATGGATTTGTAGTAGATGGGACAGAGGAATTGAACACTGAAATGTGTTCTTATATACAAAACGACATAGAAGAAATGTGTTCATCTATGCGTGACGACACATACAGAATGTGTGGTGTGGATACAAAGGAAACATATCTAGAAATCCTTTATTTTAAGCAGTTTTATAAGCATTTTGTGTTTTCAGAGGACGAGGAAGGGAATCGGAATAAGAGGATGGAGAAGTATTTTGAGGTTTCGGCGGTGGTTGATGTGGGGTGTGGGGATACAAAGGAATTTGTTATTTAAGAAAACATGAGAGGACAAATCAGTTGTTCGGAATTTCCGAACAACTGAAAGATATTAAAATTATCCAGTCAAGAATTGGACGATTTGGATAGTCTTTTGAAATTATCCAATCGACAATATACCTTTTAAATTTAGCTGGACGCATTATCAGGTGCTTATGCACATAGAAGATAGGGGCGAAAGAGATTTTTATGAGAATGAGGCGATACGCTCGGATTGGAATGTAAATATTTTAAAAGGACGATTTCATTTTAGCTTGTATGAAAGGCTTGCATTAAGCAGAGATAAAAATGATATGATGTGGTTTTTGTGGATTTGGCACTCCTGGAAAATGCTAACATTTATGGAAAAGAGTATAAATTATATTTACCAGATAATAAGTTGTTTCAAATAATCAGTAGGAAAGGATTGTAAATGAAGAAAAAATTACATTTTCGGTATCAATTATATGATTGCTATATATCTTTTGAAGTATGGATGCAATTAATTTGGCAAAGAGTATTGCTTGTAATTAGAAGGATTTTTAGATTATGTAAAAGGATCATGGTGCATTTGAAAACATATATTCCAATATTAATATGCATTGTTTTCTTTGAACTTGCAGTTATTCCTATTGGTATTTCTTTAAAAAAATATAATTCGTGGATTGATGGTTTTTGGGATCTGAGATTATTTATGCTAACATCTATATTGATATCGATGGTTGTTGGTGTCTTTTCTAGTGAGATGAAGCGGCATAAAGAGCTGTTAGATCAATATTCTACATATGAATCATTCAAATTTGCTTCACAAAATTTTATTTTATCATTAGGTTGTATTGCTGATTTTAAGGTTGAAATTGATTTATTTTTATCAGAAGAAAAATTTGATGATTTTTATTCACAGCTGAAAGAAAAAATGAAAGAGCCTCTGCCTCAGATAAAAAATAAAGTTGTTAAAGACAAGTATTTGCTTTATTCAACTGAAAAAATTCCACGTATAGTGGCGATTAAAATATATTTTGAACAGTATTATAGGGCTTTAGATAATACCAATAATTCCCTTTTAACTCACGAATATATTGGCAGTATTAAACATGCATTAAAGCAAATGGATTATATTTTTAATGAGTTAAAAGCAGAACTTTTATTTATAGAGGAACAAAAAGAGTGTTATACAGATATACAACTTTTAAAATTTATAGATTCCATATCCAGGGTTATTTACCCTGCCATAGCAGATATAAGGAGACCTTGGCGTTGGGATGTAAGAATAAATAATAGAATATATACTATAATTTGCAAATCACAAGAAAATTAACAAATAAAGTTTGTAAGGATAAAGAACAAATATTGGTTTTTGTAAATTATTGTTGTTACAAAAGAATACTTTAGAAAGGTAAACGCTTAAATAAATAGTTTTTGATAAGTATTAAAAAATATATGAAAGGGGATGCATATGAATAAACTGATTGCAGAAGAATATAAACGATTTGAAGACATCAAACAAATTCGTGAGGACGGTTCAGAATTTTGGAGTGCGAGAGAACTTGCGGTTGCTAATGATTGCCTGTGAAAATAGTGGGCATGATATTTTCCACGATTTTGCTGAGGTCAGCAAAATCGTGGAAGCAGGAGCAA
>OFGK01000784.1_pt1 | contig 22744 bp, 21 predicted proteins | sample 1521771 | NCBI WGS metagenome assembly OFGK01 (sample SAMEA3504088, study PRJEB24116) | mouse gut metagenome | biome: mouse gut; feature: mouse-associated habitat; material: faeces | place: Denmark | collected 2011 | reverse complement strand
GAGGGGCGGGCAGCCCCTCCTGGAACCCCACTCCGTAAGGGGTGGGAGCAGTCAGGCCATTAAGACCTCCTTGGGGGAAAAAATTGTAGAGAGCTGGGATGAGTGTGTCCAATTCAGAGATTTGGCTCCCAGTAATGCCAAATTCAAAAAGTTTTCCAGAATCGAGGATGCCCAGGAATTTCTGCGCTCACTGGGTGAGATTGGAAATGCGGCAAAGAGCGGTACACCTACTGCCCATCCAACCAGCAAGCCGATTCCACCGGAAAAGGAACCTGTACCAAGTTATAAATGGGCCTGTCCCCATGTTATTGCCTACACCGATGGCAGTTTCAACTCCAGCAATGGATACTGGGGTTATGGAGTTGTCATCCAGGACAAACAAGGCCGAGAACTGTCAGTCTATTCTGGAAATGGCACGGAATTTGCTTCGTCTCGAAATGTTGCCGGGGCGGTGCATGGGGCAATCCGAGCTATCCAGTCCGCCATTCAGCAGGGCTGCCAGTCAATTTTGATCTTTCATGATTATGAAGGGATCAGCGCTTGGGCAGAGGGAAGATGGAAGGCAAAGCTGCCCTTAACAATCTGGTACAAAAACAAGGTTGACGAGCTGCGGAAACAAATTGACATTAGCTTTAGGTGGGTTCCTGGGCATAAAGGAGTCGCTGGCAACGAACGAGCAGATGGGCTTGCAAAGAAGGCTTGCTTTGGGTTCAATCTGCATTCTTCTTAATAAATCACACACCTTTAGCGGTTCTCCTCGAAAGGAGAACCGCTTTTTTGTGGGCCGGCACAGAAGTGACTTTCTGTCGATTTTCTTCAAATACATTCGATATTTTTAGGGCGAAACACATAGTATCTCAATGCCAGATGCAAAGCTTTCCGCAAAAAGAACGCGGAGTTGTCCAGACAAAAGTAGGTACTTGCATTTTTTGAAAAATTTTCATTTTAATTCGATATTTTTCATGGCAATCGCATAGTATGTTAATGTCAGGGGCAAAGAGAACAAAACCCGAAGCCGTCCCGCAATGTGGGTGGCGGAACGACACCGGATCTCATGGTGGACAGCCCTGACTTGTTTTCCTCCTATTGTGAAGAACAGCGGGAAGGGGATGGATTTTCTCCTTTTCTTTCCCCTTCCCGCACCTTCCCCCATACTCCCCCCACAGGAGTGCTATCCAAAGCGGCACAAGTCGGGAATAGCCATCCCGCAGCCGTGTACAAAAAACATCGCCCAGAAGGGTCAGCCTTTCCCTTCTTGGGACGAAGCAGAGAGGTTTAAGCCTTTCCTCTCGCTACATGATAAACAGCCTTTTGAGTAACCCCCCATGCGCCGGACGCCTATTCAGAGGCGGGGCCGGTATCCGGCCCCTTCCAGGAACAATTCCTGTTGAAGGGGCCGAATTATTTTTGCAAAATAGGAGGTCCAGCAAGTCACTGGACCTCCAAGATTCAAGCCAGAATTTTCGCGGAAACAGCGTAGTCAACAACCCGCCCCTGTAAGGAAAATTCATCACTCATACGGGCGAGCGCACGGGAAAGCCGGAGATCGATCCTATCGGGCGCACTATCCCTCAAAATTGTTTGTAGACGGGAGAGTTCCCCAAAGGAGAGGGGTTCGGGAAATTCAAGGGACACGGGAGGGAAATACGAGTGGGTACCGGGGGCAGCTTCGCTTTCAATGCGGACGACGTACTTTCTCATCAAAAAAAACACCTCCAAAATTGAAGCAAATACTGATGGTGCTTGAATCCGCAACATGGTATGCAGAACAGGAAATTTTCATTAGCATGGAAGTCCTTTTTTGCCGGCCCCTAGTACTCACCAGGGTTTTATCTTCCGATATTTTTATTTCTATTTGCATAGTATAGGGCATCACTTTTTCTGAGGAGGTTTTTCTCAACTATGCAAAAGCGGTTCATTATCGATAGCTCTGTCCTGTTACATGCTCCAACGGCAATCTACGCTTTTGATGATAACGAGGTGCTTCTTCCCGCAAGCGTTATCAGAGAATTGGGTGAACGGACAAAGACTAGCGGGGAACTCAGGGCAAACGCCATGGAGGCCGTCAAGCTGCTGGATTCCATCTGCGACGTACCAGGCGAGGCCGTCCATCTGGAGAACGGCGGAATTCTGGAAATCATCGGAAGACCAGAGGATTCCATCTATGATATGGCAATGGCTAAAGATGCCGTCATTGTCTCCCGCGACCCAGCTGTCCGTCTCACTGCCCGCTCCATGTCCCTGGGCGCAGAACACTTCAAGGCGGAAAGCCTCAGCGTCGATAAGAAACCCTACGAGGGGCGCTGCAACCTGTTTGTTTCTGGACAGGAACTCTCCAGCTTCGCCCAGAACAAGGTTCTGAAGCTGGACCCAAAGAAAGAGTACTGCGCTACTGATACCGACAACGCTGTTATCTCCGAGGACTACCACCTGTCACCCAATGAGTATGTGACCCTCATTAACAGCGATCGCCCGGACACTGGCACAATGCTGGGACGCTTCGATGGGGAAGAGATTGTCCCGCTGCGCTTCTACAAGCGGGATCATCCTGTATTTGGGGTATCCGCTCGAAACGTAGGACAGCAGTTTGCACTGGATGCCTTGATGAACCCCGACGCCCCCCTTGTCATCCTCCAAGGTCCGGCCGGAACGGCAAAGACCTTTCTCTCCATGGCGGCAGCCCTGGAGCAAACGTACTCCAAGGATGTCTACCGCAAAATCCTGATTACTCGCCCCAACGCAAAAATGGATGCAGATGTGGGTTATCTCAAAGGTGACGAACGGCAGAAGGTCCTGCCCACTCTTCGGGGGCTGCTGGACAATATGGAGAACCTGATGCAGCAGGATCCCAGGGACAGGAAGAAGGATGGGATCAACTGCGAATCACCTGCGGACACTCTTTTGGCGAACGGCATCGTCGACGCCCAGGCTATGGCTTACATGCGGGGTCGCTCCATTTGCCGCCAATTCATGATTGTGGATGAGATGCAGAACAGCACCGTCAATCAGGTTCTCTCCATCATCACCAGGGTAGGGGAGGAGTCGAAGATTGTGCTGCTGGGTGACCCGAACCAGATTGACAATCCGTATCTGGATCGGATCAGCAATGGTCTCGTCTACGCCGCCGAACGGATGCGGGACAGCCCCCTCTGCTGGCAGATTACCTTTAACGAACGGGAGTCCACCCGCAGCCCGCTGGCAAGGGAAGCGATTGAACGACTGACCCCGAAAGGTTCCGTTTTTTAATCACCATAAGGCTCCGGATTGTGCGTCTGGAGCCTTTTTCCTGGGAAATATGCTTGTCTCATCCTGTAAAGCTAATTTTCTTTACAGATATTGATATTTATTAGTTTTTGACATTTCCAGTTTTTAATCTATCACATATACCTGTGAAAGCTATTCACTTTACAGTCATTGAAAATAAATGAAAAGCCCGTCCTACACAATGTAGGGCGGGCTTTTTCTTAAACAATCTCTTCGTAATCTTTTTTTGCGGCACTGGATTGAGGTGCAATGTGCTTGCCAGACTCGCCAGCATCGAGAGCCTCCGCCATCAGGCGGTTGTTCTCCTCCAGAGCTTTGGCAATCCGAACCAGGGAGCGGGCAATAATCTCGATGTTACCAGAACCATTCGTTGTATCGAAGTAGCTCATAACTTTTCTCCTTTTCAATTCAGCCTTTCAGCGTGTTGCTGGATAGTATGCAGGATCAGAGAAAACTATCACCCAGCCGCCTTCTCTGTCTTTTCCCTATAAATGGACCACCTGGTGGAGAGGGTTTTGACTTCCGCATCAGGATATAGAGAGCGCACCAGGGAGCAGTCGTCATAGGTAAGGATCACGTCTGTCTTTGGATTCCGGGACATAAAGGAATGGACGGCTTCTGCTAATTCACCATGCCGGCCTACAAATGATTCTGGGTAGAGTTTCTTGCCTGCTCTCGTATAGGGCGGGTCAATGAAGTAGGTCGCATTTACGTTATGCTTGAATGTCCGCACAGACAGGAAATCTACCGCATCCTCATTTGTCAGCCGGATGGAGTCCCGCATCTCCGCAATCCTGGAGATGCGTTTAGTTAGAGTCTGGGGATTCCACCTTACCCTCATTTCCTCATCCGACCCGTTCTTCCCCCCAATAGGGTTTGCCAAAATGATTCCGCCGAAGCTGGTTCGGTTCAGCAGCAGGAAGTCGTATGCCGCCCCAACATCGCAGCCGGAGCCGGGGAGCTTGAACCCAGCACTTCGTTCCTTCGCCTGGAAGTAATCAGGGAGGGTGGGGAGCGGACCCTGGAGCTGGTCAATAAGTCCCTGGGGTTGAGCCAAAATTGTGTTCCAGAAGTTGTATACGAGAGGATCGTACTCATTCAGTTCAAGGGTCTTGACCCATCCGGCGTTCAGAAGGGACAGTCCCAGCGACGCACCTCCCGCAAATACCTCAACAAACTGCTCCAACCTATCCCTGTTCATGTGGGCTGCGATTTGGTCAATAACTCTTGACTTGCCGCCCGGATAACGCAGGGGGGAGAGCTGTTTACGAAGAGATGTTTTAGGTGGTAGGGAATGGGTGGGAGCCGGAGTGCGGGATTCGAGGAAGAGCAGCGGTAGGGACTTTACGTTATAGGGATCATTCATTGAGAACCCCTCCTTGCCACGAAAACCCATAATCTCCAACATGGACATTTTTCAGTCCCAGCAAGTAAACCATCATCTGTGCCTTTCCATGGGAGTCCGGATTTCCATTCGCAGGATATGGCTCCCCATAGAAGCACTGGTACATTTCCAAAAATTGTCGTTCATTAAAACTAAGTTCATGTTTGCTCATATCCTTCTCCTTTCTTTTTGCAACTAATACTATGCGTTTACTCTAAAATGTATCGAGAAATTCCAGCAAATTTTCGATAGTATTTTCTGTATTTGCATATTATTCAGTAAGCGCATAAAAAGGCCCCTCCATTGGAGGGATAAAAAAGAAAGGTAGGAATTGAAGTGGAAGAATACAAAAATGGCACGGCCCGTCTGATCGATATAAAAGCATATTTGGACTGGCTAGAGGCTCTGAGCAAGGATGAGGTTAAGGCGAAAGGGCAGGAATTGTTGCGCTGCGTCAATAGAGAACCCGGCAAAACCTTTCCTGACGAATCCGCAATACGTCAAATGTTTGACCCCTGGATTTGGAGTCCAGATCGGCAGGCTAAAACACGGAAGGAAATTGAGGACTTCATTTCTTATGGCAAAAATCTTGGCATGCCTTTCCGTGTAGGAAGGTGGGTTCCAAGCAAGTACGCCTTCCTGTATCTTGGCAATCCAGGTACAGGCGTCATTATCGTCAATCCGGAAAAATACCTGGAGTACGTTCCTGAAAAGGACTTCTCTGACATGACGCCGGCGCAAATCCTCGCATCCTCTCATATAGAGAGAGGCGACATGAGCACGTCCATCCTTCCCCAAAATCTCGATGGACTGACGCCAGGCAGAGTAGGAACCGAGTTGAAGAAAAAAAAGTCCGACATGGATTTGCTGAAAAAGCGGATGCAGGATGTAAGAGACGCCAGCGAGGAGAGTCTTATCCAACTGAAACGTGAAATTGAGGCAAAGCAGGCTGAACTTCAGGCAAAACAGCAGAAACTGATGGAAAAGCTCCAGATTGAGCAGGAGGAGATGGAGGGAATGATTGAACAGATGGAAGACCAGATCTTTCTTCTGGACTCCCAGATTTACGCTATCCGCTGCTACACTGGCGAAGTCGTTACACTGACACAAATCCGCTCTGGGAAAAACGCCCCGGATAACGAACCTATCATTATTCATCAAAAGCTCCGATTCCTTGATGAGGACTTGGGACGGGCCGCATCTCTGTACGAGATTTCCTGGCACAAGCTGAACTTATTTGAGGATTTTCTCCGATTCTCTCCCGCTGCGCTGGATCTGTTTGCCCCGAATGAGCGATGCGTCGTCTTGGTGCGGCTGAGCAAGAATGACCAGACTTTTCATAATGACGACCGTTTCCCCGGGATGAACATCTTGAAGGCATACAACCGGTATCACGGGAAAACTATCGGAATTATTATTCGGAACGGGGAAAACTTGTACCTGGGCTGGACAGATGAAGAACGAGTCCATATTAAGGATGACTTCATTGTTACTCAAGTCATCACAGAGACCGTTCCCGTTTGGGATGAAGACTCCGATAAACCCCTTTCCCAGATAGAGGAACGAAACCGGACAGAAAGGAGAAAGAAAGAGCGTAGGGAGAAGCGAGAGTTCATGGATGGAATCGTTTCCAGAATCTTCGTCTACAACGTCTTGCAGGGAATCGTGGATTCCTCCAACCTGATGCCTCTACCCAAAGGGGTGAAACTCAACAAGCCGTCCCAGTATGTGGTCTTTTCAGTCGCCGACCGGTGGCTGACAGATACCCGATTTGGTTCATTCACAGAGATTATTGCTCAGTGCAATGCCAAGGTAACGAAAGGGGATATACTGCTCACGGTTCAGGGGCTTGTTCCGAAGCCCCGGTACGGGAGTTACACCCAGGCATGGAACAATGATCGGGGTCGTGGAGACGCCAATCGCACTCATGACTGCACCGTTTCTGACTGCACTCTATATCCAGCCAACCTCGTTGAGGAATATGAAGACTGCCTCCAGCGGCGGAGACATCATGTGTATGTGTCTGTAGAGAAACGCAACAGCGGCTGGCTGAGCGAAAAGAAAGCGAGAGCTAATTTCGAGTTGCTGGACGGAGAATTCGTGAATCTGACGTATATGAATAGTGTTTGGCTGGAATGGGTCGTTAACAACAAAACGCTGGGAGATTGGCGGGTAGGAGGTGCAAAGGTAGACTATGCATATGCCATCCGATATCTGAAGACTGCAATGGACTATGTTCGGGGCAGGGAAGCGGATGAGAAAGCTCTTCTGGACACCATCAATCCTGCAATCTGCACCGACCCAGAGTGGCCTCTAAAATTGACTGAGTGGAAGATGGAGAAAGGCGTGAGGGTACTCACCGCATATCAGGCGGAGCGGTTCGCAAAATTTCTAAGCTGACAAAAAAAGAGAACCCTGCGGCGTTTTGCCGCAGGGTTTCTTTTCTAAATTTCAGCCTTATCAATGTTTTCCAGCAGGGCTTTCACCCTGGCAAGCTCCGTCTTGGAGTGGGGTGTGCCGCCGGCATTCATTTCGAGATACCAATTGAGGACTTCCTTTTCTGTTTGCAAATCATTAACATGGATTCGCACAGTGTTTGTAGTCATCCGGATAGTGTCTGTGTATTCTCGGAAATAACTGCCGAAGACCTTCAGCTCATTGCCAAAAAATCTCTGAATGGCTGTCAACCGCTGGAGTCCATCCACGCATACATAGTCATTGTAAGCTCCGTCTGGAACCTGGACGTGCTGGCTGGGATAGTTGAAATACAAATCCCGGCTTGTACGTCCGCCTCGAAGCAAAAATTCCAGGTAAGCAACCTGCTGCTTCTTTGTCCATACGTGTCCCCTCTGAAATTCCGGAGTAAGAACGAGTCCAGGATCTTCCTGCTCATTTGCCACCCACTTGGGTACCCTGTCCAGAGGGATATCGACAGCATAGGAGCCAGCCCTAGTAAATTGGGGAATCGCCTTGAATGATGTGTACTTAATCATCCTCTTCCTCGCTCTTTTTCCGAATCAGCTTATTGTAGGCATACGAGTCTTCACAGAGAACAATGTCCATGTTGATATCCGGCTCGCCGCCGAAGTCATAATGAACATCTTCGCACCGCTCCAGCTCCTGGACCTTGTTCTTGGCTTCGGGAGAGATTGTATTAAGGAAGTGCTCAGGAATGAGTACGACGCTGGGGAAGAGGTACTTCTTGAAAACTTCGTAGTCCGAAGCAGGGACAATCATGATTTTTGCCATAACAAAACAGCTCCTTTCCTTATGCAGCATGATTCGCCGATTCCTCTTCCTCAACCTTCAGTTCTTCAATGAACTGGGGAAGGGCATCGACCGTTGTCACGAAATAATCCTGCATCATCTCGTAGGAGAGATTACAGTCCGCACAGATTTCTCCGGCAGCAGAGACATAGAAATCATCACTAAGACAGATGCAATCACGGGACCCATCATATTCCGCATTCTCTTCAAAATCGATCGTGGGATTATCTACCCACCCTCCGTTAAAATCGTTGACTGCAGCGCGGCCTCGCAGGATAATTCCTCGCCCGCCGTTGTAGTCACCTGCCTCTTTGTCCTTATTGCTGAAAGACAGGTAACGGATTGGGGAGAGGAAAGCTTCCTTGTTGTTGTCGTGAAAGATATCCGTGGAAATAGAAACTCCGCACATATCTGGCTCGTTGCAGTACGGTATGTTCTCCAACAGGACCTGTGCCAGTTCCATCTGGTTCACAAGCCCGTTCGTGACAACATAAAAGCTGTCCAAAGGGATTTCTCGACGCCAGATTTCGCTGAAGATATATCGGATGATTGGGATGTTGAGCGTTGGTTCGCCGCCGGAAAAAGTCAGGCAGCCAATGCTCTCGATGTGATCCAGGACTTTGTCAACTGTCTCCTTCGTCATATCCAGATTCTGGGCATCGCCCCGAAGACAGTGTTCGCAGGAGAGGTTGCAGCGTCTTGTTACTTCAAAGATTGCGTTGTAAGCACAAATTTTAGTACCCATTGTTTCATTCTCCTTTTATTGTTGATCCTGCAGTTTTGGGAATTGTTTCATAGTATGCGATTGCAAAAAAATTTATCAAAAAAGCAGTGAATAGCGTTCTTTTCAGTGCTTCTCTTCAAGATAAAACTTGGGGTTATACAACACTGCATGAGAGGTAGGCAGCCGGCAGAGAAATATCCTCTAGGGGATTTTATCAACTTTCGTTTTTTCCGAATTTTTCTAAAGATTTTCGATATTTTAGTAAGAAACTGCATAATATTTTTCAAAATGTAACAAGGAGGAGAGACTCACATGAAATATGAAGACCTTTCACAAGAGCAGCATCTATTCATCGACCTTGCGTTGCAGGGAGAAAATATCCTTGTTGATGCCTGTATTGGCAGCGGGAAAACGACCGCCATCCAGACCCTCTGCGGCCTCATGGGCACTGACAGACGGATTTTATATCTTACTTACAACAAACTGCTGAAGCTTGATGCAAAGTCCAAAATCAAGACAAGGGGGACCAAAACAACCGTTACCAACTACCACGGGTTCTGTTACTCCGAGCTGAGGAGAAACGGACAGCAGCCTAATCTCAGCGACTGCATTCAACTGTATAATCAGTCGAATCTGCCGGTACGGCACTACGATGTCTTGATTTTGGACGAGTACCAGGACATCGAGCAGGAAATTGCGGAAATGCTGTATCACATCAAGGATGCGAATCCAGGGATCCAAATCATCGCCGTAGGGGATATGGCTCAAAAAATCTATGACAAAACCAGGCTGAACGCCGCCGCCTTTATCACAGACTTCCTCGGGGCCGGAAAATATAGAGCGATTGAGTTCACCCAGTGCTTCAGACTCTCCCCAGACTTGGCTCAGCGTCTGGGGACTATCTGGGGGAAAGAAATCCGGGGAGTCAACGAGAACTGCTCCGTGGAGTACATGACAATCCATGACGCCATCAACACACTCGCCCAGTACAAACCTGGAGAGATTCTCTGTTTGGGCGCATGCGTTGGATCGCGGAATGTCATCATGAACACGCTGGAAAGAGAATACCCAGAGACCTTCAATAAGAAGACCGTCTGGGCCAAAATCTCAGAGGCGGAAGGGGGGACATCGCCGGATTCTGAATGTGCGGTATTCACCACCTTTGACGGCTGCAAGGGTATGGAGCGGGATGTCTGCGTGGTGTGCGACTGGACAGAAAACTACTGGGAAACAAGAATCAGCCGATCCCAGGTGAATAGTAAAATCATTCGCAACATCTTCTGTGTTGCTGCGTCCAGAGGGAAAAGCCGCATCATCTTCCTCAAGACAAAGGATCTTTTGGACGACAAGACTCTAACCAAAGTCGAAGGGGAGTCGAGTAAATTCGAGGATATGCAGATTTCCCATATGTTCGATTTCAAATTTGTTGAGGATATAGAGGATGCGTACCGTCAACTGGAAGTCAGCGAAATCACTCCGAAAGAAGAGCCTATCAACGTCCCTACGAAGGATGGCATGATTGACTTGTCTGTTTGCGTCGGGATTTACCAGGAAGTGGCGTATTTCGACCAGTGCGATATCACCATGTACATCGAGGAATACTTTAACACCCACAAGGACAAGGATTTTTTGAAGAGAGAAATGAGGGAAGATTGGGGGCTGGAGGATAAGGTGCTGTTCCTTACCTCCCTGGAGACGGAGCAGAACCGGTACCGGACGCAGGTCAGACTCCCGCTGGTGCCAGAGGATGCCTGGAACCAGATAGCTGACCGGCTGGCAACCTTCTTGCCGGCGAACGCAACTGTCCAAGTGGGCTGTGAATTTCCGTTTGGAATGAATGGCAACGAAGAGTTTCTTGTGAGTGGGTTTGCGGACGTCCTTAAAGATGAGACCGTTATTGAGCTGAAGTTCGTAGACGAACTTGCTCACAGGCACTTCCTGCAATGCGCAATGTATATGGTTTCCCTAAAAAAGAACCGCGGTATATTATGGAATGTCCGTACCAACCAGCGGTATGAAATCCGGATACCAGACACGAAGGCTTTTCTTGACAAGGTGACAGTTGCCGCTACAAAAGGCGAGCTTACAGAATATGGACTGGGCAGCTATGAGGCAAGAACCGGGAAGAGAGAAGCCTTCGATTATAGCGAGATTTTTTCTAATTTCATTATTCAGAACCCCTCCGCCTGCGAGACTGTTTTCAAACAGATGGAGAGAGCAAGAAGGGCAAAGCTTCCATTTGGTGCGATATCCATAAAAAATGCCTTTGCCAGCCTCGGCGTGGAAATCCCGCTAATTCCCAAGACCTTCCAGCGCCATTGGGAAAACTATTGCGCAGAGCGGCGGAGAGAACGTCGAAGATCCAGAAAAAAAGCCGTCCAAAACGCAGTTGTTGGGATTTGATAACTTTGCCTGGCTTTGCATATCATTAAGGCAACCAAGAACAAATCAGGCTAAAAATACCAGACTAAACCAAAATAGGGAGGATTTTTATGAAAACTACTGCACAGTACCTAATCTGCTGCGTTTATGGCAAAGATAACGACGCCCGCTCCGTTCCAATCCTGGTTGTCCCAACCGAATCCCTTGCAGTCTCTATTACCATGGAGATGCGCACCAATCCGGACGGTGAAGCCAGGCAGCTGGCGTTGAATGTGCTGGGCGAGAAAGCATTGCCCGCAGACATTGACTTCAGTGTTCAAAACATCCAATCTATAGTTCCAGACCAAGGCGGTAAAACGCTGCTAACCAAGGAAGAACTGCGCTGCAAGCTGCTGGATGGGGCCTGCATGGGCGATTTGTTCGAGTTTACATCTGGGCAGGAATGCGAAATCTTTAAGGCGGACGCTTTTGCCGCTGGACCACAGATTCTGTATATCCCAGACACTTTTCTGAACGAAATCCCTGTAAGTGCGCCTGTCAACGATTCCATGAGCTTGATTGATAGTATTTTGGATTCCTGTTATACCGGCGATGATTTCATTGAGGAGTGTGGTGGCAACGCAGAACTGGCGGTGCGGCTGTTCAACTACTGCGACTGGCAGCATCCATCATCGGCTTTGTCGGAGGCGGATGACGAAGACGATAACGTGTAAAAAGAGGCTCAGCCCTGGAGAAATCCTGGGGCTGAGCTTTTTCATTTCAGATCGGACACCGGAAGTATATTTTGGGGGTTTCGCGCTTACTCCTCCTCTCAATTGAACAAAGCTTTTATTTTGTTCAATTGTATATATAGAAATCCCCTACCCCTCTCCGTATTTTTCCTTATATTTTCCCACCTTCATGCCGATATATAATGTAAGAATTTCTTGGAGGTGATGAAATGTCCGCATCCCCAGACCGTATTGCTTGTCTGAAACGAGTGCTACAGACGGAGGCTGCGGCTGGAGCAGGCATTCCCACAAGGACGTCACAATTCAGTTTGGACAAAAACAACCCACACTTTTTGTCATTATTACCTTGGTAGACGTTTTTGTCAATTACTTGGTAAGACGTACTCAACATCTGGCCGGGTATTAGCCATCCAGCCGCAAGTGCGACAAAAAAGGAGAAAATACCTATGAACCAATCGAAAAACGCTGCATTGGACATGCATGCAAGAGCTGCCGCTACCCTGTATGGAATCATCACATTTGACCAATTCTTTCGAATTCTGAAAGAATATTATCCAGAAGATCCGATTAGCCAAGAATCTGTCGAACGCTATTTTAGGACCTTTCAAAATGACGATCCGACCTACTATATTCGGGATCAGCTGATTATCCATACCTCTATTTCCCCGGACGAAATCAGAAGCACTTGTGCGGAAATCCAAAAGAACGCAGCCAAGGAGCAACTGACTCGATACAGGATTCTGCCACAGAAATATTTCCTGGAGTATGCCAACCCATCCTTTTATGAGGATGGAGACGGGGTGAATATGATGAAAAATTACCTCACCAACGATCTTAAAATCGATGAAGAAGAAGCTGGAGAAATCCTGACGGAGATGGCCTTCCTCGTTCGTTCGGATGCTGTCCCTAACTACATTATGTCCGCCCTTAAACGCCGTGGACTTCCCCACGGGAAAGAATGTGAGCTGATGCTTATTACCAACGGCTGCGAAATGGAGTCAGATATTCGAAAATGGGTGACTTTGGGGTATGATGGTCACGAAGTCGCAAAATTGAACTAGGATAGATACCGCACCTGGACGCAGTTTTTTTGCCGCCTGGGTGCGGTTTTTTCTTCATCTCCTGCACAAAAACTCGTCTTTTTTTCTATTTCATGGCTGTAAGATTTGATATTTCTTTGTATTTCTGCATAGTATAGATACATCACGAAAGAGAGGTGTCCACTATGTATGAAGACGCAATAGAGCTGATGAACTCGCGCAGTGAGGACATTCAGGCTGATCAAAAAACTCTTGATGTTCTTTCAACCTCTTCCCTATCCATTCCCGAATCCTGGGACAAGATAGTTCATATACGAAACGGAGCCATTCGTCACGCCGCTTGCTGCTCGTTCTTGGGCGAAGCTGTTGGACAGGGTGAAGTACGACAAGCAGGAAGTATCAGGGTCGTATATACCACCCCAGATGCATCCCTTCACATTCCCTGCATAAGGGATGATAAACAGAGACTCATCGTTTCCCTGCCATCGCTCAAATCCTTGTCCTCCCAGCCCGCCCCTGGCGGAAATCGTCCAAGTAAAAAGGAGGAAGAACTGGAAGCATACATTTTCCTTCTAAAAAACAGAGGTCCTATTCCTGACATAGTTCGCATGAGAGACCCTGAATTCCGCTCCACCTGGTCTGACACCTTATGTCGTTTGTACTATTTTTTTATACTTCACCCGTCGGATGTCTTCCAGGGGAAAAGCGGGATGGAATATTGGGAGGCGCTGGAGACGGCAGAACGGATTGGGCGGAAAGAAAAGGAACGGGAAGCTTGGACTTCATGGAACGCTCAGCGAAACATCGTGGCGTGTTTTAAGTCGAATACCTATCCCAGACTTCTCCCCTTTGAATTCCCTATCTTTATCCAGACTGACGAAGCATGCATCCCCGCAGATAGACTCTTTTCAATGTCCGGCTGCTGAAAAAGCCCGGTCCTGGAGTAATCTCCAGAGCCGGGTTTCTCTTTTTATTCAACCGCCTGGCGAAGTTCGTCCCGAACCTTCTCCAACAGCTCTCCCAGACGATTGAGTCCTTTTTCACCGTTACACTTTGCACATTGGCAGACCCCCCAGTAATTGTCATGCCAGGTATTCCCCTCAATGAGGCGGAGCCTGCCTGTTGACAGAAGCCGCTCTGCGCATCTTGTGCCTGGCGCAAACTTCGACCGAAGGATCTCCAGCATAATACCGTCTTTGACCTGCTCCCAATCGGGACGAAGCTTCACAGTGCGGCCCATCTTTTTTGCCTGGATTGGCGATACTTCGGCAAATCTTTTCCGTGTTTCTGTGTCAAGCGTCTTTGCAGACTGGAACGCCGCTTCCGAATTTCGGTACCACAGCCCATCATAAAATACGATTGCTCCGTAAAAATTGCTGAGAAAATCGTATTTTCCCCGGAAGGAGTCGATGGAGAAAGTCTTATTCTCTGCCATCGACACGATCATATGGACGGTCTCTTCGATGGTCATATCTGTATTGTCCACCTCGACAGCATCGGGAGCGGGCTTTAAAGGCGCAGATGTACGGGTGGAATCCCGGAGGTCGCGAGCCTGCATGCCTCTAAGGACATCTGAAAGACATACACGACTCCCCTTCTGTGCCAAATCCTTCTGCCGGCGGATTGATCTCTGGGCAGAATCAGCAGTAAGGAAAATCTTGAGGTCAGCATGGGGCAGTATAACGGTGCCGATATCCCGTCCCTCCATGACCACATTACAGGCATGCGCAATATCCTTCTGGGTTTTCACCAGATGCGCCCGCACGGCAGGAATTGCGGAAGTAATGGACGCCATGGAGGAAACCTCTTCCGTCCGCAGCCGCCCAGTCACATTTTCTCCGTTGAGGTAGACCTGCTGCTCCCCTTCTCCGGATGTCTCAATGGACACGGAGAGTTCCGGGAGCAGGGATTCAATTTCTTCCGCCGGACTGTCTCCGGTCTTCCCCCGATCTAAAAGCCCGACAGCAATGGCCCGGTACAGAGCGCCGGTGTCGCAGTAGACAAATCCCAATTCGGCGGCGACTCGTTTCGCCGTTGTTGTTTTGCCCGCAGCCGCAGGGCCGTCAATCGCAATCGCTCTCATCACATTTTCCTCCTTCTTCCCTATTAGGGAATCCTGTTTTGTCATATTGTTCTTGAAAACTCCTTTTTTAGGGTGTTCCTTTACTAGGTTCTGTCAAGTATTATGCGATATTCAAAAAAAATATAAAGATTTTTTCGGATATCTTTTCGATATTTTCACGTGCAATCGCATAATATATCCCAGCTTTAACAAAGGGGCGCAAGTAAATTTCCCTGATGTTAATTGGGCAAAAAATCAATTTTTATACCATCAAGGAAGGAAGTCGAATAGATATGAAAAACATTTCGGAACTCAAAACCCAATTTATCCTTTCAGAGAGGGGCATCACTCCCTGTTGGCTTGTCCGGGAAAACGGTGAACCCGTTTGGCGTCCCTTCATGGGTCTTATCGGCATCCCTGCCGCAGACCTCTGGCCTGCCCTGAAAGAGCAGCAGGAAAAGTATCCCGCACTCTGGGAGAGAGATAATCTCTGGAAGGACGATGAGAAGTGCAGAAACTGGATCAAGACCAACCGCAAGACGGCGGCCCCCCTGGAGTCGATTCTGTCCAGCAACCCCCTCTGCCGCGGCCTGACCTGTTCCATCGTCGCATGGAGCGAGGGCGGTACAGCCGCAGACGGGTTTGTTATTGAAGCCCCAACCTTGGTTCGTACCACAGCGGAGTTGGACGCCTGGATTGAAAAGGCCAAGACAATTCTGTCTGACAGCGATGGTGTTCAGGTTGTACCCATCATGGATTTCGGACTGCGGTATCTGTCCACCCCCTTCCCTCCCGACCAGATTTGCTACCTCAAGCGGAAGGGCTGGTATGTCTCAGAGGTGGATGAGGATTCCATTGTCTGGGACAGAAATGTTCACAGGGCAAAGGCCCTGACTGGCCTTGAAGTCTCCCAGCTACAGTCCCAGTATCACTCCTGCAGAGGTGCTTATCTGGTCAATACCAGCCGGGCATCATTCCCCTTCAATGCCGTTATCAAGGTTACAGATGGCGAATATGCAGGCAAGTACATCGAATCCATCGAGGATGAGATTCGCTTCTGCTCCTATGCGTACCTTGCTCGACGGTTCCGCACAGAAGAGGACGCAAAAAAGTCCTGCGACTGGGTCCTTCTCAAGAACAAGGATATACCCAATGCGGAGGTCGAACTGCTCCTCTGATTGTCCCAACCCCTACAGAATATGTTTCCATCAGCACTTGTGTGTGAAAATAGACGAGTGGACGGCATCTATGCCGCCCACTCGTTTTTATTGTGTCCGTTGACACCTATTCCTTGAAATCCGCAGTTGTGTAATCACAGCTTTTCAGGTTCTTGTCGGCATATAGCTGATCCCGATAGGCCCGAAGCTGTTCGCGATCCTCGTAGTCCTTGTCGATGTCGACGATTTCCACCTTTGCAGGAGCATTAGTCAGAACATCCGCAGGGACGCCGTCCTCAATGATGACCTTAACTGTCGGAGGCTTGATAGGATAATCAGCCAGCGTCATCAGCCGGCAGATTATTTCGTCCTTGTTAAAACCAGCGGACATCATCTCTGCTCCGCAATCGTACACCATCTGCCGGAACACTCCCAGGGAAACAGGGGGAAGTGCATTTCTTGTTTTCTTTGCCATAAATTCCTCCTCAATTTTTTAATTCGACCAGGTACCGAATGGTCATCTGGCATTCCTTATAGAAAATGATCTCATCGTTACGAAGCGGGACTCCTCCATTATAGGAAGTTCCTGCCTTTGCATGGAGGCAGTCAGCACCAGGACATTCCTTCTGCAGCCGCTCGTAGTTCATGCCGCCAAAGGAAGTCTCTCTGCCAGCTGGAACCCAAGGAGTACCATACGCCGTGTCAAACAAGGCGAGGAATCCATAGCGTGAGTCACCTCTCGCCCAGTAGGATCCACTCAGGCTGGTATACCCTACAGATTTCCGAGCCTTTGGCGCAAAGTACGTACCCATCCCGAACATCTTCCCGTTTGTAATTACGTTCGTTGGGCGCAGACGAAGTCCCGTTCTCAGGATGCCCCACCAATTCTCCGTCCGGCTCCCATGCCAGAAGAGCTTCCTCTTCCGTTTGGTAATCTTCGCCTTTTTTACATGGGCCTGGAAGGCGGCTTCCGTCTCCTCGTTGGTGACCCGCCATGCCTTGTAGAACATGCTGGCGCACTCGCCCAGCTCTTTCTTAATGAGGGCAATATCCTCATCCGTCGCCGGTTCCAACTTGAGGCGGAACGCCTCCAAAATGGTCATATCATGCAACGGAGCGGATGCGGAGGCGTTTGCTGGGATGTCGTCCTTGACCTGACTGCTCATAACGTCCAACAGGCGCTGCTCCCGGGCAATAATCTTCTCCCTCTCCCCCGGCGTATCGCGGCTAAGGAGATAATCAGGGACAAAGTTCATCTTGCGGGGCAGCACAGTAAACAGCTGGAGAAGATCATTGTTGAAGTCGCTGATTGTCCTTGAGGACATCAACGAATCAATGACATCTTGAGCCTCCCGAATCATCGCCTTGGATACCTCCGATGCCGCAATACGGTAATTCGCCTTTACCGTATCAGCGGCGGCATTGCGCAGCATCTCAATGAGCGCCCTGATTCCCTCGTCTGGAATGGGCTTATACTCATCCGGCTGACCGTGAACCTGTTTCTTCTCCCGCAGGTGGGTCGTATCCACGTACCCCTTTCGAACCTTTTCCTTATACTTCTTGTCCCACTGAGACATCGAGTAGGAAGCATGGGCTTCAGTTGAGCCAATCCGTCCATAGAGGGCGTCGAACATGCCGTCTCCTCTCTCAATCATGTGGTAGTACTTGTTGTTGTTTTGAGATGTAACCATCTCAAGGAACACTTCCTGCATACATTTCCTCCTTTTTGAATACAAACGGGTCTTTCTTATTTGGGTTGGAGGATGATATGCGGGAAGCCAAAAAAATATCAAATCTGCCCGATGTCGCCTTGGCGTTTTTTCGTGGATCCCACCCCACAAAAAAAAGGCCGGCAAGGGGAAACATCCTCCTTAGCCGGCACTATTGAAGTTACTGGTTACTCCTTTTCAGAAGTTTTTTCTCGCACGGTTTCGACTTTTCAACATTTGGAAACTACTTTGGGATTTTGACCTTCTCGTTGTAAAATCGTCGAGCTGCTTCAAACAGGATTTCGTCCTCTATCAGACGCATACAGGTTCCACCAGGGGTATGAGATACATTCTCTGAGAACTGTCGTTCCAGAGCTTTCATCCTCTCCCCTTTCAGAAGCCCAGTTCTTTTAAAATCAGCGATCTCCTCAATCAGCTCTAACAATTCAAATTGAGACAAATCACCTAATCGTCTTCCCAACCAATTCTCAGATTGCTCAATGTGTATACGACTTTCTACCTCCCCGCTTCTCAAGGATGACCCAGCAGAAAAGAACGTTCTCGTCTCTTTTGTTTTTCCGCAGCACATCTTCCCCTCCGGACAGACACCGGTGAGGTAGCAGCTGGGACCATAGAGGTCAAAAATCTCGGGACAGTGTTTCCTCAGCTGCGACAGCATACTGATGGCAACCTGCCGGATTTCCCACTGAGCGCGGTTGCAGCTTCGGAGTTGGATGAATGTTTTCAGCTCCCTTGCGTTCATGACGGTCGCAACGTTTACCAGGTTGCCGGAAAGAGCAAAGTAGCCAATGTAGGGGCGCAGAGCTTCCCGCTGAAGCAGTTCTATTGAGTCCTCATATGCCATAGCGGCTCCCCTCTGGTAAACCTTCCAGGCATCCTTATTCTGGGCAATACTGTCGGGAATGACAATTCGGCTCAAATCCACCGTCTCGATAGGAGGGATAACGGGGGATTGCATCCTGTGTCTGGTCAGATGGGTGAGACCCGCCAGAGTGATGTCCGAAATCTTAAAGCCATAGGGAAGCATCTCTAGTTCGCGCGGGCGAAGCGAGGAGACAAAGTCTTCCCACATGGGGTCAGTCTGCATATCGGGGTGAAGGATATCGTAAGCCATGGCGAGGGTATGTCTCTGATTTTTGGGCCCAAAAAGGAGACTTGTCTTGCCAATATCCGGCTGCTTAACAAACTCAACCCCATGCTTTCTGCTAAACCTCGGTTTCGGCGGGTCCGGGATTTCTTCTTTCAAGGGTTCGCTGGGAATTTCCTGGGCAATAGCCGAGAAGATCTCAACCGCCTGTTGTTCAAGTTGACGGGCAATGTCCAGCAGTTCGGGAGAAATTCTCCCCCGCCCGCAACGGATAGAGTGAATCAGTCCGGACAGTTCCCGTGCGTTGAGAGTACAGTAGAAATTACTGCAGAACGAATATGGAAGAATAAACCGGGCATCTTCCTTGGGAATGTTCAGGGCAATCAAGTCTCGATAGGTTTCGAACAACCCATTCATGTGCTTCTTATACGACTCCAGATCCTCCCACTCCAGATTCTGGGGGATGCAGTAACCCTGGTCACCGAAATTAACGTAGCGGCGGGACTTCACGGTAAAGGATGCCAACCGCATTTCTATAAAATACTGTTCCGCATAAACAGAGACGTTTTCCAGGGCGATGCTGAAGACCATATGCTCCATGATAGAACGGTGTCCGGACTTCAGAACCTTCCCAATCAGATTTGCGTTATGAGGATTGTTCAGGGCGGCGCTGTAGATGTCCAGAGCCGACCCCTCCGTGGTGGACATGCGGGCTGCACTTGCACAGACTTCTTCGCCATAGGTGTTCCAGCTGACGATTTTCGCAACAGGTTGATGATTCATATTTAAAATCTCCTTTTTTTATTCATCATTCTCTTTTTTTGCTTTCAAATTGGGTTGTAATATGCTATGCGTTTCTAAGAAAAAATATCAAATATATTCGATAATCCATTCCTGTATTGCATAGAATCCATATGGCTACGAAAAAGATGCTCTCAGCCGGCGGGTGTGCTATTGCCGCATCATCAGAAAAACGTATCCAGAAGGCTGGAGATATTTTCTTCAGCTGGTTCTGGAGGGGCCTCCTCCTGTAAAGGTCAAGCCGGAAACCGGAGAGTTGCTTCATATCATGGGCAAAGGCCGCGTTGGTCTTGACGTCGGTCCTCAGACCTTGGCGTTCAGCGCCAATAAAGACGTCGGTTTGGAAGAATTGGCGGAAGGGGTACAGCTTGCCCAGGATGAAATCCGCCGTATCAAGAGATCCATGGATCGTTCAAGAAATGGCTATCACGCGGAGGTAGAATTATTTTTTGAAAAAAGCACCGGTGGTTGAAAGCACTACGCTTCTAACCACCGGTGTTATTTGTATTTCCATCAGGACTCTTATATTTTTTTTAATTTACGCATAGAACCACTCAAGATTTGTTGAGGCTGTAATCAAAAGGCTGCATTCGCTGTAGACGCAAAAAAATTAAAAGGAGCGATGAAAATGTACATCAACAGTCACATCGAGAATAATCAGAACCTGACCCCTTACCTGTCCCGGCTGGAGAGTATTCTGCGCATGGATGAGTTTTTTGCAAAACTCCGCGCAGATGAAAAACTCGACCCGGAAAACTTCCAAGTCCGTGAGACCTGGCTTCGTGTGGATGACTGGATGCAGGAGTACTTGGTCGTCTTCGGTCGCCACTTCTTCATCCGGGCATGGCAACGGATTTGGATGGTGGACGATATCATGAAAGAGGTCATGCGTCAGCTCTCCAATAATGCCGTTTTGGAAGCTGTCACCAGACACCCTCTTTACTGGGAAGACGGGAAAATCGTGGGGAATGACGGAGATAGGATCAACTCAGTTGCAGTCATAGAGGAAGAAGTCCCGTTTGTTTGCATCTATGAGTGCGGACAGGGTTATATTTATCCCCGTACTATCCTGCAGAAGAGTCCCAATATGTTCTTCTGCAATAGCACTGCCGTTGTTGTGGTTGACAATTCCGGAAACATCACTTACAAGTGAGAAACAACAAGTGCCACCCATTAGGGTAGTATTCGTAAGACAATTATGGTTTTGCCAGCAACGGAACGAAACAGCCCTGACTGGGACAAACCAGAGTGCAAAAGCGGCGTGAACAAGCCACGCCACACTTTGACCAGCTCAGTCAAAGTCGGGTCGCTTGGGGAGAGGTTCGAAAAGCACTGGATGAGCCCACGATAGAAAGCTACGAAAACGCAGTTAATCGGGCATTTGCCGATTATGAAGCCCTTTTGAAAGACTACTTCTGGTCATTAGGGCTTATCAGCGTTGTCGAGAAACATTTGTATGTCGGAGACGGTTCGGGGCAGCAACAAAATACCCCAGCGCGCTCATTGCAGCCGAGGACAAACTCACGTAGGTATGTAATCAATATTCAGAGTTGCTGAACGCAGAAAGCAAAGAAAAATTTGATGATTATTTTCATCAGAGAAAAGTTGCTGTGGATATGGTTGGCGCCTACTGCTGCCGGCATGGTATGGATTTTATGAATGCGGCGTTGACGCGAGCTGGTTTAAATAATGGGCAGAATAGTGAAGCAGTTTCTCATTCTGCATTATAAAACTGGATCAGTCCGCCTGGAATAACAGAAAAGGGAAATAAAGATGGCAATATGCTTGTTTTTCGGACACGACGATGTCTACGATCCAGATATAGATAATATGCTGCAATCAGCGGTTGAAAAGGTGGTAGATGAAAACGAAACGGTTGAGTTTCTTGTCTATCAGCATGGCCGCTTCTACAATCGCTGCTTTCTGGCTGCGCTGAAGGCGAGATCCCGTTACCCAGGAAAAGTCACCATTACCATCGCTCTGCACAAAGAATATTTCGAAGGTCGTGGAGTGTATGCGTGGTATAAGTATAGTTGGATTCCTTTTTGTGTGGTTGACAAGGTCATTATCCTCCCAGCAGATGAGTTCGATGCAACGCTGTCTTACAGGTGGATGATACGATGGCTTTTGGCACGTTCCACCCATTTAATAAGCTACCTGTACAGGGGTTTATTGGGGATAGAGAATCGCCTCTTTGATCGGGCGGAGACTATGCCCGCTTTGACCATAATTGATATATCCTGCCCGGAAACTGCGCAGGCCATTACGGAGCGTGTCTGGCATATCCCTGACCGGGAACGCTTAGTCTATCAGGCCATATCTGCGGGTCATGAGTGTCAGCATCTCGCTGAGCAGATGGGAATAAGCAGGAGTAGAGTATTCCAAATTTTATCAAATGGATGCCGCAGAATCGCCGAACACCTAAACTGGCGGTATCTGAAGACGTTGTATACGGACAAAGAAAAGCGGTCATGCAGTATTTTCTTTGTGAATCAGATCACAACGGATACTTTGGAAAATTTTAACGCCATCATTGATTTTTTGATCGAAATATTCGAAGTCAGAAATTTCTATATCGAAGCGTCCCACTCCCATTCCGTGTTGGTAACGCAAATTAAACGGCATTCAATACCCGACAGGCCACTCCGCATACTGGCGGTTATTGATGGAGCAGGCTCTGATACTGAAGATGATGCAGAATTGGAAATGGAAAATATCATGACAAGGGCCTGTCCTCCATGTGATGCTGCAGTGTGTATCGACCATGCAGACAGCAGCTTGGCAGGACCCTTGGGAGTCATTCCGGATATGATTGACCTATCTGACTTCTGTATCTGTGATTTCTCCGAAATCCCGCCCCAGGTGAATCTGCAAAAGTATATTACCAGATCAAAAGGTACAATATTGTTAGATGTGAATAAAGCCTGTACTGAGATTGAATGTCCAGATGACCTGGATGTGTGATCTGGCGGCCCACCTCACAGGTCAAATTGCCCCCGCAATATCCAAACAATGAACCGCACCCCGTCAAGAGGACAGAGAAAAAATATAAAGATTTTTCACAGTGCGGCAGGTATGCCGCGCTGTGGCAACCGGAGATTCGGGTAGTCTGCTG
>OFGK01000771.1_pt1 | contig 23023 bp, 20 predicted proteins | sample 1521771 | NCBI WGS metagenome assembly OFGK01 (sample SAMEA3504088, study PRJEB24116) | mouse gut metagenome | biome: mouse gut; feature: mouse-associated habitat; material: faeces | place: Denmark | collected 2011 | reverse complement strand
TGGAGCAGATGTAAGAGTTGGAAGTTGCAAATATTTGCTTAATCAGCAGACACTAGATAGACGTTTGTTAAAACTGACGTTGCAGGTTACACAGAATTGTAATTTTAGATGCAAGTATTGTGTTTATTCAGAAAATTCAAATAAAGGGCAGAGAGCACATTCTACTAAAAATATGAGTTGGGAAACTGCTAAAAAAGCGGTAGATTTTTTATGGAAACATTCGATAGATACGGATTATGTCAATATAGGGTTTTATGGAGGGGAACCTTTGCTTTGTATGGAGATTATTCAACAAGTAATCGCCTACAGTGAAAAGTTGTTTTTAGGAAAAGAATTGAGCTTTAATATTACTACTAATGGTACATTGCTTAACGAAAAGTATATTCAATATTTTAAGAAACACAATGTATCATTAATGATAAGTCTTGATGGAAATAAAGAAATAAATGATAGCAATAGGGTTCTTCAAGATGGGACAGGGACATATGACATTGTAATGAAAAAGATTGCAATGGTAAGGCAGGTAGAACCAGATTATGCAAAGAAAATGCAGATTAGCATGGTGATAGATCCTCAAAAAGATTTTGATTGTTTTAATTCTATTTATATACAAGAAAAAGATTTTGACCATTTGTTTGTAGCAGCAACTGTTGTAGATAAAGAATATGATAATGATAAAATAGATATGTCAGAAACATATATATGGAAATCTAAATACCATCGTTTCTTGGGTGTGTTATCTTATCTAAAACGAATTGATAAGGATTATGTTTCGCCTATTGTTTATTTATCGGTAATGGCAGATATAAAGCGTTGCCATGATATGGACTTATATCATAGACTCTTGGAAATAGATGCACCGGGGGGACCATGTATTCCGGGGCAGCTTCGGCTTTTTTGTAATGTAGATAAAAAATTATTTCCTTGTGAGCGGGTAAGCGAAACTTCAAGTATATCTTGCATTGGTTCACTTGATGAAGGGTTTAATATGGAAAATGTAAAGAAGTTCCTGAACGTAGGACAAGTGGCAGGAGAGGAATGTAAATATTGTTGGAGTTTCCGTTATTGTATTTTATGCGGAAAAAAAGCAGACGATGGGCACGGAAAAATGGACCCACAGATTAAACTTAAACATTGTCCTGAATCTAGGAGTAGTGCGGAAATAATTTTTAAACTAAAATTATTGTTTAAGGAAGTACCGAATTATTATGGGAAACAGTGTTTTGAAGTGCAGGAGGAGTAAAGTGAAACAAATAGCAGCAATATACCCATTTTGTGCAGAAATATTACCTGTAATAAAATTATTTAAAAATTTGCAAAAAGAATATTCATTAAAATATATAATATCGCCAAAAGGATTTGGATATGTGGAGCAGGACGCGGCGTATGCCTGTAATCATCCCCAAATAGGAATAAAAGTATTGGATGAAATACCATTTGATAAAGATGACTGGAGTACTCTGTTATTATTTGAACCAATAATGAAAAAAGGAGATTTCTTTTTTAATGAGGTTTTGCATAAGGCCATATTTTATGGAAAGCAAGTTGTTGTTTTTGCTTCTGCAGAACAGGAGTTACTAAAAGAGATTGAAAGAATGGAATGTGAGGTTAGAGATAAAATTGAGATTAGGACTATTAGGGAGAGAAATCTAACAGAGTATGATGAGAAGATTTATATACCAAGCATTCCAGTTATCTTAGTAGGAGGATTGCTGGAACAGGCAGATTGCTTTGAAGTTTTTTTGAAAATGGCAGAAAAATTGCGAAATGAAGGGTGGAATGCGGCAGTATTTTCTAAACATCCTTTGGGAATGGCATTTGGTTTTTATGGATTGGATCATATTTGGGAAAATAGTGTATTTAGAGAAGAGGAAAAAATCAGACAGATTAATTTGTATATTAATGATATCGTAAAGTGCACCTGCGCCAATATAATACTTCTTGAGGCTCCGGATGCACTTATGAAATATAATGCTTTTATACCAAATGGATATGGAATACGGACTTATATGCTTTGTCAGGCTGTAACGCCCGATTATTTGATTTGTTGTATTCCATTTGAAGCAACAGATAAGAATTTTATGAAAGCGATAGGACAGGATTTTTTATATCGTTTTGGATGTGAAATCAATGCAGTTCATGTAGCTAATGTGTTGTTGGATTCGGCGGATACAATGCGACGGAAACAGATTAAAATACTGCGTACGAATATGGAGTTTGTTCATCAAAAAATGAAGCAACAGATAAATGAAGGATCAATACCGATCTTTAATGTAGTAGAAGATGGAATTGATGCATTGTATGATGTACTTATTAATAGACTTTAATTAAATAATGGAATAGGAGTGAGAATATGTGGATGGAGTAGCGGAAGAAGTTATTAAAATTTTGCAGAATAAAATACAATGTCATTGTGAAGGAATGGAAAAAAATATGGATCTTCCATTGACAGGTGCGCCTTTTTACTTATCTGAAATTGATATGGTATATTTACTATTTGAGATAGAGAAAAAATACAGAATTCAAATTGAGGAGCAATATCTTATAGACTATAAATTTTCAACAATGAATCAAATAGTGGAAATTATAAAGGTGTATTTATAAGCAGTACGAAATACGGCATAGAATATAGGGGATCGTTATAAAATGCAGTTTCCTTAGAGAAAGGAGAAGCCTATGATAAAATTAAGTAAAAGGAATAATCGGAGCAATAGTCAAGGATCGGTGGAGGCATATATGTGTTCTTGTATTTATGCTACCTATGTATGTTCTTGTGTTTGTACATGCGCATGTGCAGGACAGCCGGATATGGTAAGGCAGAGTATATCGAGCAGTAGTGTGGGCAGCGCTACTCAGGTAGTAAATAATCACTTAAATTATGCAGCAGATAATGTATTGGTTTCATAAGTAGAATCAATAAACTATGTGAAACTGCATTTTATATATAAAAATTTAAATTATATAAGTACTAAGATAGTTTCGGCTATGAATTTGGTTACATTATGGAAAGTAATTGTGTCGATGTTTGATCAGTGGTATTTATAGAGACATTATAGGATTTTATTAATATGTTTTAAAATGACTGTTGGATTTTATTGTGTGTTAAAAGAGGGGGCAAAAATTGAGAAATTAGAAATTCTCAATCTTTGATTTGCACCTATACAATTTTTTAAACCGGATAGTTGATGAAGAAGTTGCATAGAAATGGGGTGAAATATGTTAGGAAAAAAAAAGAAAGTTTTTGAATTTCTATATAAAAGCAGTATTGCTTTAATTTGTATGACAGGTATTCTTTTCTTTTTGATTAGTTGCGGAAAAGAGGATGAAACAGTTCTGCAAAGTGAGGAAAACGATGTGTCAAAGAAGAATGTGGTAAAAAGTGAGATACAGACGGATACGCTGGAGGGAGCAGGGATAAAAGGAAACTACTATGAGGGAGAATATGAGATAATACCAGAGGAAGATGTTATGGAGTTGGTTGCCATTTCAGATATGTCTGTCTATTATTTGAAACATGATAAGTCAGAGAACCTGAAAGAAAAACTGATGAAATTTGATATAAATGATAAGCGGATAACTGATTTATCGGCGGCTATACCTGAGAATAATAGTATACAGGGGCTTTGTGTAAACAGTGACAATCATTTGCTGGCACTCAGGATTAATGGAGAAAAAGCTGCAGATAATCAGGCATATCGCTATTGGCTTATGGAAATCGGAGCTGATGGAAATGTCGTAATGGACAAGGAGGTCACAGAGCTATTATTAAATTCGGAGGAAATCTTTCTGCAGTATTTGAAAGCCGGAAAAAATGGACGTATTTATTTGGCAAGTAATCAAACGATATGGGTACTTGACAGAAAAGGAAATGAGGAATTTCATTTAGATGCGGGTGGGTTTGTGAACGCAATTGGTACGTTGCCTGATGGAAAATTAGGTGTTTTTGTAGTTGGAGCTAACAGTGCAGTAGTGAAGGTGTTAGACGATGAAAAGAAAGAGTGGGGTGATAGCTACCAAAATGAGCGGTTTGGTCTTTCTTTATCATTTACTGAACCGGGGGAAAGCGGGTTATATTTTTATGATGACAATGAACTTTATTCTTATGATCCGGTAACAGAAAAGATTGAGGTGGTAGCTGATTGGTTTTATAATGATGTTAATCCAGAATACATTGTATCTCTTTCGGTACGGAAGGATGAAGTGTATATGATTCTCTGTGATTACGATGCGGGGACAGGCGGAAACGAAATGGTCGTTTTAAAACAGACGGAAGCAAGGATCGCTGGAGAAAAGCAGGTTATCACACTGGGTACGGTAAAATTGTCGAACGGTTTGAGGGGATGCGTTACAAATTTCAATAAAAAGAGCGAGAAGTACCGTATAGAGATTATAGAGTATGCGGAAGGGACGAGTTATGAGGCGGGAGTCATGCGTCTTAATAATGAGATTATAGCGGGAAATATACCGGATATCATTAATATCACAGACGGCACAGAAGAGTTTTATGCAGCCAAGGGAATTTTTGAAGATTTAAAACCTTATCTCGACGGAGAGGAAGGGATACAGCGCGCGGATTACTTTGACAATATTTTATCCGCAATGGAGACAAATGGAAAACTGTATTTCTTATCGCCGGATTTTTACATTGATACCATAGCCGGAAAAACGGAAGTAGTTGGAGAAGGTTATAACTGGACGATGGAGGATATGAAAAATTTAGTAGAGGCTAGAGAAGAAGGAGTGAGATTATTCAGCGATGAAACAAAATCGGGAGTTCTGAATATCTATCTGCGCTATAATATAGCACAGTTTTTTGATTTAAATTCCGGATTTTGTGAGTTTGATAATGAAGCGTTTAGGGAGATATTGGAGTTTGCCAATCGTTTTCCGAGTGTAGCATCCGTAGAGAATGCAAGTCTTGATTGGGAAAGAGCAAGGAATGGGGAACTTTTACTGATGAAAAGTAAGATCATGGGAATATCAGACTATCAGTTGTACCACAATATTTTTGATGCTGACATATCCTTTGTGGGATATCCTAGTAGATTTGAGAGTGGGTCTGTTGCAAAAGGGGGGATGGTAACAGTTGCAATGAATGCAGAAAGTGAAAACAAGGAGGGCGCGTGGGTATTTATTCGTTCTTTTTTGGAGGAGGATTATCAGAATAAATATACAGATTTTTTTCCGTTACTTGTTTCTGCATTTGACCATTTAGCAGATGCGGCAATGTTGTCAACGATACGGACGAATGAAAATGGAGAAAGAGTAAACGGGGGAGAGAGTATTATAGTGTCAATGTCAACTTCGACACCTTTAGGAGAAGTAAAAGTTTTTGGGGTAGATTTGTACCCGGCTAAAGAAGAAGAGGTAATAGCAATCCGGGGATTGATAGAATCAATAGACAGAATGGAACGGTTTGACGAAACGGTGCTTTCGATTATTTCCGAGGAGGCAGGAGCGTATTTTAACGGACAAAAGAGTGTGGATGAGGTGGTTGCTGTTATTCAGAGCCGGGCTAATATTTATATGAATGAGAACCGGTAGGGAATAGGAGTGTGCAGGATGAGTGGAGGACGATATTTTAGCTGTTGAAAAATGAAGAAGAAAACCGTAAGTAAAAGTATTTTACAGTATGTGCAGACTTTAAGGTATTGTCTGCAGCTTTCGTGGGAAGCATCCGGATATTATACAATAATAAGAATTTTGTGTGAGGTTTTTCCGCCATTATTGGGAATTGCAGGTTCGTTCCTAGGCAAGTATCTTTTGGATTTATTTGCAGGGCAATCGGCAATAGAGAAGAGCCTGAGAGAATTTTTTATCTTGACGGGATGTATTTTGCTGATCAATATTTTTCAAAATGCAGCGGAAAAAATAAAACAATATATTCAGACCATGCATACGGAATTACTTGATGAAAAATTATCCCTTATGTTAATGCATCGTTCGTCTACGGTGGATATGGAATATTTTGATTGTACGGAGTATTATGATAAACTTCAGGCAGCCGTTCGTGATTTTCATTCTATTTCACAGATTTTATGGAATGCGATGACATTTTTGGGAACGTGTATTTCTTTAGCGGTAGTTTTTGCCGTATTGTGGATAGCAAGGCCTTTATATGCAGTATTGCTTGTTATTACGGCGGTTCCGTATAGCATTTTTTCTACAAGATATACAAAGTCCTTGTATGATTTGAGTATGGAGCAAATGAATGCAGAACGGAAAAAATCATATTTCCAAGGGCTTACTTTAGATAGGCGTTATGCGCAGGATGTGAGACTTTTTGGGATTGGCGGAATGTTGCAGCAAAAATATCATGTAATATGGCATGAGGTATTTGAAAATAGAAAGTCTGTTTTACGGAAAAAAACGGCATTTACAGTATTGTTTGTATGTCTGCCGGAGATAGTTATGGCATCGATGGGATTGGATATCGGTGTCCGTATTTTGGAGGGAAAGGCGTCTATAGGTGATTATTCGCTTTATATGGGAATGATGGGGCAATTTCTATCAGCTTTTTTTGTAATGGCATACGCATTTACTAATGTTTATGATAACAGGCTCCGTATTGAAAATCTGAAATGGGTAGTGGCAATCAAAAATAAAATTTTAGATTTAGGAACAAAAAAACTATCATATGTGGATGAAATTATATTTGACCATGTTAGCTTTTCTTATCCCCAAACAGATAGACCGGTTTTGAAAGATGTCAGTTTTTGTTTGAAAAAAGAAGAAAAAACAGTATTTGTAGGAATGAATGGGTCAGGCAAGACAACGGTTATCAAGTTACTTTTGCGGTTATATGAACCGGAGGCGGGATGCATCAAAATAAACGGTATCGATATTAAAGAATATCGGATCGATGATTTGAGGAAAAATTTCAGTGTTTATTTTCAGGAGATGGGAAATTATTGTATGACTATCTATGAAAATATTGAAATCAGCGATATGGAAAGAAAAGATAATGAAGCAGTCCGTCAGGCTTTGGAACAAAGTTGTTGCGGGGATATTATGGAGAAGGCAGTGCAGGGGTTAAACACCGGGATTACACGTTTATTTGACAAAGAGGGATTGGAACTTTCGGGCGGGCAGTTTCAGAAAATAGCATTGGCAAGGTGTTTTTATAGAAGGCATACGGTACTGGTGCTTGACGAGCCATCGTCTAATTTAGATCCCAAAACAGAGCATGACATCTTTGAAAATTTAAAGCAGGTAACGGAGGGAAAAATGACGATTTTTACCTCGCATAGACTTTCTAATGTGGCACTGGCGGATAAAATTATTGTTTTGGAACGAGGTCAGGTGACAGAGGAAGGAACTCATGATGAATTATTAAAAAAGAACGGGCAGTATGCCCGGTTATATCAATACCAAAGTAAAAAATTCAAGACTGGAGAAGAGTAGAAAGCGGCATGTTGCAGGTGGCAGTGATTGACGATGGGATTAATGCAGGAAAGCTTTTACATCCTGATAGACTTGTAAAGGATTTTATAGTAGATGGGTGTCAAAGTATAGTCAGGGAGAGAAAACACAATGATCCGTTTTTAACTTTGCATGGAACCACTTGTGCAAGGATCATAGAACTGTATCAGCCATCGGTAGAATTTATTAGTTTGTGTATTTTTGACCAAAAAGATTTGACGACGGACTGCAGCCGGCTTGTTATGGCCTTAACGTGGTGTAAGCGGATGCAGATTCCTTTAATACATATGAGCGTGGGAACAAGGAAGTTTGACGATTATGATCAGGTGAGGAATATCATTGCAGGAATGATAGCGAATGGACAGGTCATGGTAGCTGCCGGGAGTAATGCCGGAGACTATACAATGCCGGCAGGAATGGGGGGAATCTTAGGCGTGGCAGCTGACAGATTTATGACAGGGCAGGCATTTTCTTACAAAGCATTTTGCAAGGGAATTCAGGTAGAGGCATCGGCAATCCATAAACTGATTAATAAGGACGGAACTTTTGAAATAACGACTCTGGCCAATAGTTATGCCGCGCCAGTGCTGACGGCAGCAGTATGCCCTATCCTAAAGGATATAAGAAAAGAGGAAAGGTGTTTTTTAAAAGTGTTTCAGGCGCTTTTTCCGGAAATCAGATATTCCGCATTTCGTCCGGATTTTATAAAAAATGCGGTTGTACTGAATTTATCAAAGACCCGGTTGGAGAAAGAGCATTTTTTCTTTTCCGGTATGGAAATTATGATAGAGGATATGGAGACAGACATTGTAATAAGAGACGGAAGAAAAAAATGTTTCGTATTTTTACCGGGGCAGGATGAGACAAAGAACATGGAAATCCTTTCTTTTTTAGAGAAAGAGCAGAATAGATTTATAGGGATTTTATATTGTGGCAGGGCAAGGCGAGAATTTTTAGAGCGAATAAAGGATTGTATCTTATGGTGCGAGCAGGATTGTGGGATTTATAAACAGCCGGAGCAGACGGAAATAGTGGAACAAGACTGTCCAATCGTTCTTGTCAAAGCAAAAGATTGGTCAGGCGGGGATCTGGCATGGAAATTGGAAAAAAAGTTTGGAGAGCAGGGGTATCAGTGCATTGCTGTTTCTACGCATAGATATTCTTATTTGTATGGATTTGAATATATCCCTGACGAAATAGGGATAGAAAAAATGATGTGTTACCTAAAGACAATGTATAGACCGGATATTGTTATTGTTTGGGAATGTGAGATGGGGGATATGTCGCAAGAAAGGGATGTATATTGCATTAGGGTGGAAAATAATTACAGAGGATTTGGAAAGTCAAAGTATTTTATAGCGGATGAAGTTGAGGCGGTTTACCGGGATATTGTTGAATATTTTTCATAGAAGGTCAGATATGATTTAAGATAGAAGCGGCAGTGAAGAAGATGGAGGAGAGACGGTAACGGGAGGGGATGGAATGCGAGGCAGCTATAAAAAGGCGTACAACATGAAGTTGTCGGAAAAAAATGAATATTGGAAAATTTTGTAGAACTATTGTTGAAATAGGAGATGGGGATTATAATAAAGGATAATTTAAAGTTATCCGTTGGAAATCAAAGTTGAATTAAATGTAGGATAATTCCTGATTATTGATAATAAGGAGTTATCTGTTATATTTTACAAACAAGAGACTACAATATCAATCAATACACAATATGAGGAACAATGATGGAAGATATTAAATCATTTTTCAGAGAAGACAATAGCCATTTTACAATATATGTTGTTGAACAGAAATTTGCTATTGGGAGAGGTCATGATTATTTCAAATCTTTTAAAGGGAAAAATAATTATATAGATACAGATGCGCTTGCTCAAAAGCGTATCTATAAAATTTATAGTTGGATTGATAAAAGAATTCCGGCTATAGCCGATTTGATTAAAGCTATTTTTACTGATTTTAGTCCGTCTAGCCTTGTTGATACCGTTGTTGCTTTAAATAAACTGTTTGGCACTCAAATACATCAGGCAGCGGGTCCGGAAGTAATTGATCCAATTATCATTCAAGAAGGAAAAATAATAAAAAAATATATTACGCAATTGATTAATTTACATAAAGATAGTTTCCTTGCACCAACTATTATTATTTTATTAAAGGACAATGATTTTGACCGAGCAAAGGAGTTATTATGTGAATGTCCTAATGGAGTGCGTGTAAAATTTATAAAAAATACAGGTGAGAGTGAACTCTATAAAATCATAAATACAGGAGCAGATAACATAAATAATTTCATAGATTCTTTCGCAGAGCAATGTTTCAGCACCTGTTCTCAAACGAAACATAATATTTTGTTAAATAAAGAATGGGCAGAGAATTCTATCATCAAGCTATATGCCCCTCGTCTGTTAAAATATCGTGCTAATTTATTATGTGATGATAAAAACGAAATAAAAAATTATTTGAATGATTGTATTGATCAGCTAGAAAAGCCTGATTCACTTTTGGAGAGCGACGATACTCTTAGAAAGAATTTTTTGTGTGTAGCTAAATTATATAGGGTCTTTTGTAATGATTCAGGTTCTGCTGATATGAACGATGCCTATACAATAGCTAAGGAATTGGATAATCAGTTGCTTTTAGCGTATGTTTATAAGTATACATACTTTTTTGAAGACAAGTCAATTGCTGAGCAAAATCAATTGTTAGAGAAAGCGTATAAAATTTTTAATGATAATGGTATGGCGGACAATGCTGTGTATTGTAAAAACAATATACTTGTACGACAATTTGATTATGGAAATATTTATGCTAAGCAATTTTCAGAAATGCTTGGAGAAGCAATCGGTGATGTCCCCGGACTGGTGGGAATGCCACATATTTATAACAACACAGGACTTGCTTATATGATGTCTGCAAAACCAGATCATGCGCTAGAGCTATTTGATAAGGGACTTGTATACGCTAAGTCAATAGACAGGCAAGTTCAATATCTTGCAATTTTATGTAATAAACTAATTACTAAGATTTATTATGGTGAGCATATAGATTTTTCTAGCATAAACAATGCATTTAAGCAAATATACGATGGCATGGTCCGCAACAGTCAATTACCCTTTATTTCAGCCAGATATGTCATGAATTTGTTTGTTATTGCGCTGAAAGAGAATAAAGATTGGGGTAAGGAGTTAATGCAGCAATATGATATTATTAGTTTGGTAAATGACAGCTTCGCAAGTAATGCTTTAGGAAGCGGACAGATAATAAGGCAGCTTGATTATATTGATCAAAAGTTGCCCGAGTGTAGTATTAAAGATCAATGTACAATTCCTGCGCTGGTTATTGAACCAACCGGGCGCAGAAAAGAATTTATTGAAGAGACGGGGTTAAATCCCTTCTACTTTTTTACTTGGCTGTAGTAAATGCCAAAATTGCAATGCTCAGCAAGAAATTATGCAGGGTAATTTGAGGCACAATTTCCCCCAGATCACTAAGATATGTAGAAAAATTCTTTGCTTTATTTATTTCGGAAAACGAATGTGAAAAGGCGTTGTTTATCCATACGGTGGGCATTGGATTGATTTCAATAAAATAAATATCTTCTAACTGTAATGGCTTTTTGAGTAGTGCTACCAGTTCATCAGAGGAGGAACACTTAATTCTGGAATCAATACGGCAAAAGGTATTGATCGCTATGTTTTGTGTTAATTCTAGATATTTTTTCTTCAGTTCTTCACTCAAATCAAAAATGGTTTTTCTTGTAAAGCCACTTCTGGAATTTTTACATTCTTCTCCGAGGAACCATTCTACGTTATCATTTTCTGCAATATATAAGACAGTTGGCAGGATATCCATTTTTTGTCGGACAGGATTATATACGATCGGGGTGGTAATGTCATAACCTGGAATAAATTCCTGATAAATGCCTTTTTGAAGGGAAGAAAATTCCCTCTTTACGCCGATGCTGCTGCCTAGATTCAGCGGGCGAAATATTCCGCCTGCAATGTCTTTATCCAAAGTTTGTGGAACTTGAAGTCCTGTTGCCTTAGCAACTAAATTAGACATAAATTTATTTTCACCAGCTAATATTGTTGATGCATCACAAGGAATGCACGGGATATGGAAGAAAGCGCAAACAGAAGGAATAAGTGCCATAGGAGACAATTCACAACCGCCACAGTTTAAGTTCAGGACGTAATCTATATTAGGCAAAGTACTGCAAATTGCTTTGTCAACGAATGTTCTTACATCTAATATTAGCGGTCTGCATTTTAAGTCCTGTATTGCTAATAGCCATTTTGATATGACATCACTTTGCCAAACGTGATAATGCTCGAAACCAGGGGCATCTTCACCTTCAAAAGTATAAACAACACAAATTGTTTTTCCGAACATTTCATGAAGATCAGTCATTTGCGCTTCCTCCTTTGTATGCCATTCCATTTTTTGTCTGTTTAGAATATGTGATATAATCTGCTTGAAAAATATATGACTAAAATATAACAGATAACTTTAAATTATCCGTTATCCATCCCCTCCAACCACCATCAAATTCCGCGGATGTTTCTTCACTAAAATCTCTTTTTGCTTCACATTGGACACATGCGTATAAATCTCCGTAGTACTGATCGAACTATGCCCAAGCATCCGCTGGATATACCTGATATCCACATCCTGTTCCAGCAGCAGCGTAGCGAAAGAATGCCGGAACATATGCGGTGTGATATGCTGTTCGATACCGGCAAGCTTGGCATACCGATCTATCATAAACCGTACTGATTGATCGGAGAGTTTATGCTGCAGTCGGTTTACAAAAAAATACCCGCAAACGGCAATTTCTTCCTTAAAAGTTTCCTGATACAGGCTCAATGCCTTAAGGACAGCAGGATTTCCAATCTGTAAGATTCTTTCCTTGGCGCCTTTTCCATAAATCAACACGTTACTGCTCTTAAGATCAATAGATTCTGTTTTTAAAGAACATAACTCTGATATACGCATACCTGTAGCAAACAAAAGTTCAATAACGGCAATATCCCGAATACAGCACCGAATCTGGTAGCTAGATTCTGCCAGTTCTTTTTGTGCATACAGTGTTGTCAAAAAGGCCTGTATCGAATGAAAGGGAATGGTTTTGGGCAGGAGTTTAGCTTCTCTGAAACGGATATCCAATCGGGCAAACGGATTTTCCGGCAAGAGTTCCTTATATTCTAAATAATGAAAAAAGGCTTTTAAACTGGCTATCTTCCGTTTGGTGGTCTTGGGTTTATATTGTTTGTGCAAATAAGTTATATATGGATCTACGGTATCTTTTGATAAAAAATCCGTAAAATTTTGGCAAAAGGTCTGATATTGGCTCAAATCAATCCGATAGGCTTTCAAAGTTTTAGTGTCCAGTCGTTTCCTATACTCGCAATATGCAAGATATTCAGTAATAAGGTAATGTAAATCGATCATAAATAAAGATTCTCCTTAGTTTTTTTACCATTATGGGTGCAAGTATGAAAATTGTCCAATGAGAAAGATTTAGCAGGTTGTATCATTAAATTTTCTCATAATTGTGATCCCGGTCTATGGCCAGAATGGAAATCCATACATATTGGAGCTTGAAGAGAGTGTTTTAATATGATAATTTAGGATAAAAGAGGTTGATCTAAGGCAGTGATGGGTAAAACAATAAGAAATGCATAAACAATGCGGAAAACAATCAGAAAGGCATGCTGAATACATAGATATGGATTATTATAAAGTACTGGAAATAGCGGAATGTGCAGATGAAGAACAAATTAAGCAGGCATACAGAAGATTAGCCAAGAAGTATCATCCTGATCTTAACGGGAATGGTCCTGAAACGGAAGAGAAGTTTAAAGATATTGTAAAAGCATATAAAGTTTTGAGTGATGCGTCAAAGAGAAAAGTATATGATGCAAAGAGAAGAAAGCCTGTAATATATGGTAATCCAAGGCGTAAAGATACTCAAAAAACCAGCGCTAATCACGATAAATCAAATGATAGTACGGGAGCTCACTGTAAGACAGTATACGATAAATCTAAATGTAACAAAACCAACCACAGTGAGACTGAGTGCGGTGAAATAAATCATAACGGCTCAATTCACAAAGATGATCACTATAATGCAGCCGAAACTAAAGCAAACAGGTCAAATTTTACCAAGGATCTGGAACGGTATTTTGGTTTTGCGTTTGAGGAAGGAAAAAAGATCGTGAAAGAGCAGGGGAATCAGGAAATGTCTGAGGATTCGAAAGAACTGGCAGAGATACTTAAGATGTTCATGAAGATGAAATAGGTATGTTGAAGTTGAGCCGTCAGACAAGGACCACAGTTATTTTATATCAAGATTGTTTATTCATGAAGGCTATGCCGTTCGGTTTAGATATGCTGCCGTAATACCGGAAACAAGGACTCGGTAGAGAACTTGTTTTCCGGTATTTGCGGACAGAACAGAAAAAATGCAGAAAAGAGGTTCGGCATACCTGTCTAAAATCCAAAATGGGGATGTATAAGAAATGATCATACAATACTCATTTATTTCTTGCCGCCTAATTCTAACAACCTCAAATAATGAGGAATGTCCTCCTTCACGGGCCGGATTTTAAAGGGTGCGCCGCAGCATCCGCAATGCCATTTTTCCGCTCCTTCAAATTCGTATTTTACTCCAAACTTGCAGGTTCCGTTGATGCGGTTCTGACACCCGGCATCGCTGAGACGGAATATCTCTAGAATTCTTTCGGGACATTCATTCAAATATGCCAAGCATTTCTCCGCATTACGGATTCTCAACTCCAAATAGAGCGTTCCTTTATCGGAAGTTAATGCATAATCGTATGCGGCAGATTTTTTACAAGCATACCGGACAGATGGTCCTTCATTGGCGTCGCCTTTTGACTTTGCGTATCCGCGTTCCGTCAGGAGACGATCCAAAACGAATATTACTTCTTTATCCGCTTCATTATGCATCTTATCCGCCACATAACCGCAGCCTTCCGCCAAACTGCATATATGGAGATCCTCCGCTAATATTCCATGATTCCAGCTAATAAAAGCGTTGCTGAACGCAGCCATATTCGAAGAATCATTTTTTACATTCTTTAGCTGGGTATTTGTTACTTTTTTAGCAACAGCAGAAAGAACTTCTAATATATTCCGGTCGTCCGGATAATCGATTTCCAGATAAGCGCCTGATGACAGGCTGTACTTTTGGATTCCGTTAAATACAAAACCGTGGTCACACAAGACCTCTAATAATAAATTTGTTTTTTTGACTTTGTTTATTTTTTTGATTTCCGCCGTATCTGCAACAAATATATTTTTCTCGAAATTGCCGCAGGCAAACAGGCAGAGCATAAAACAGAACAGATTCCACGGCGCTTTCCGCGCTTCTCTTGCCTGATTCGAAAAGTAGTCATATTCATCGGCTTTATATAACGGCAGTCCGAACCTTTGAGGGGAATCAGCCATATCGGAATATATTTGATAAAACATTTCTCCGACAGTCCTGAATGCGCTTTCAAACTCTTCATGGGAGAGCGATCGTAAAAAGTCGGGGTGTATTTCCAGTTGATCGGGAATATCTACCAGTTCATTACGGCGTATCAAGGCCCATTGGCTGGCTAAATAAGTGTCTTTCATAACGTTTCCTCCTATTTTGCATTATATAGCAGCCGCAGCCTTATATCTCCAAAATCGGGCCGGCTTTAGTAAAATCCAAGGATTCAGGGGTTGGCTTATTCCGGATTTTTATGGGGACATAGATATCCATTTGGTCGTATCCTAAAGCGTTCCGTATCTCCACCGTCGGGTTGACCATATGGCCCATTGTCCTGTGTCCCGGCCGCTCGTCAAGTTCGAATCCGCTGCTTTCTAACCATTTTAAAATACCCGAATAAACTCTTCCGCCCATATCGTCGTCTCCGTCTACTGACATGGCGGCGGCATATAATCCTCCCTCAAATTCGATCAATTCGTAGGGGATCGTATCTTCTTTTGTGACCCAGTCTTCCACCGCCCAGATCCAGACGGCTCTTCCGTCTTCTTCAAACCAAAGGAAATCGGGAGCGCCGTATATCATTTTTTTAACCAGATCGTTGTGTTTTTCCTGCCATTGCTGAAAGATTCCCATAACATTTTCAATCGTATCAAGGCCGGATGAAAAAGCCCGAAAGGGATTGATCCGGATGATCCGTATTTCCGGAGCCTTTTTTAGTTTGTCGGTAACGTCCAACAGACGATTTAGACTTGAGGTATGTTGGTCAAAAGAAAGATTGGCAATACGGTTTTCTACTTTTGCAGCTTTGTCATATAGTCTCTTTATATCGGTGTCTTGGCTGAAATCAGCTTGTTTGATCTGCCCGATAAATTCCAAAATAATATTTTTTAAATCCTGCAGCAGCGCGACTTCGCCGTCAATATCGTTTACTTTTCTTCCAAGGACATCTAAAACGGTTTCGGAATCGGGCGCCTGAAAAATGAATCGGATATCCTTAATACTGATATTTAATTTACGCAGGATCAAAATTTGTTCCAAACGCTTAAGGGCTTGCTGATCATATAGTCTATATGCATAATCAGCGCTTCTTGTACTTTTTATCAGTCCCATATCTTCGTAATATCGTAATGCGCGTGCGGATATATCATATTTTATCGAAACCTCTCTTATTTTGACCAACTCTGTCATGTCAGATTTTCCTTTCCTATGTGTTTTCATTATTCCCGGTATAGAGGACCGCTGATGTTTTACATGACTTATCTAAGACCTGCCTGTAAAATGGGATTCATGCAACCGCTCTATGCTATATATTATAAACGTTTCCCTAACGGCAGAGTCAATATTAATGCGTAAAATGTGAGGAGAATTCCTAAGCGCACTGCCGTATTGTCTGCTACAGTAGGATTTGGATTGAGAAGCCGGATAAAATGTTGTACAATATGTTGCAGGCGCACAGGGAGACCGCTCCTGCAGTCGGCCGCCCTGATGCCATCCATTCTTTGGTAAACGAGGTGATATTATGCTGCGTATAGCAGTTTGTGACGATGATAACAGAACCGTTCAAAGGCACAAAGCCCTTGCGGAAGACTGCATGAAGCAATGCGGCAGCGTAGGAGAAGTGGCAGCTTATACTGTCAGTGATAATCTTCTTTATGATATTGCGGAGGATAAGTTTTTCTTTGATCTGATCTTGCTGGATATAGAAATGCCGGGGAATACAGGAATGGAGATTGCGGAAAAGATCAAACCATATCTGCCGAACGTAAAGATCATTTTCATCACTTCCCATATTGAATATGCAATAGATGCTTTTGAGCTGTCCATATTTCGTTATGTGCCGAAAGACGATATAGAAAAACGGCTTCCGGCAGCGATAAGGGACGCCGTCAGGCTGATCGAATTGGAAGACGGCAAAACTTATACCATTCGGACAAACAGCCGCTTGGAGAAAATTCCGTACAAAGAAATCTACTATATCGAGAGAGACGGGAAAAATGCCGTTATTACTGCCGTGGGAGGAATTTCCAAAGTGCGGAAAAGCTTACAGCAGGTTTATGAGGAATTGGATATGGAAGAGTTTATTTATATCGATAGAGGCTGTATCGTAAACATCATACATATCATGCAGATCAAAGACGGTACGGCAGTGTTGAAAAACGGTACGGCGCTTTTCATAAGCCGCTCTCATTTACAGGAAGTGAAAGAGGAGATCAATCATTATTGGGGGACGCATATATGAGAGAGCCGTTTATTTTGTTTTCCGATATCGCGGCCGGAGGCGTGAGAGCCATCGTGTATCTGCTTCTTGTACATCGGCTGCTTCCGGGCAGGCAGCCGGAAAAGAAAGGGGTTATAATGGCGATTGGCGGAATCGCCGTCATGTTCGGTATACTGCATATAGCGGGAATGCCGGATGTCTATCGTATGGTGTGGGAAACTGTTTGGATCGCCGTCTGTGCCGGACGCTTTCAGAAGGAGGATGCTAAAATGAGCCTGTTTATCGGGATCTTTTATGAAATTGAAATTTCGCTTTGGCAATTTCTTTTGTCGGCATGGTCGGGGATCTTGCTTCGTTCTCCGGCGTTTCTTGATTATGGCACGGGCAGCGGTCAGGCTGCCTTTTGGCTGTTTCATGGATTGCTGGCGGGGGTGGCGTTATTTGTTTGGAAACATCCGGATATGACGGGAAAAGAAGCGTTCCGCCTGACATCGGCGATCGCAGTGTCAGGTTTTATCGCCGTAGTAACGTTATCCCAACAGTCTGTACTTGCCATTGCAGACGATACGCTGGATATGTGGACGATTTTAGCTGTGGTTTTCATGATGTCCGTGCTGGTCTTTAATATGAACCGGCAATATGAGATAGAAAAAGAGCTTGCCGTCCTGAAATCGGAGCAGGCGGCATTACTGGAACGGGATTATACTGCCCTGAATCATGCTTATGCGGCCAATGCAAAGCTGTTTCATGATTTTCACAATCATATCGGCGTACTACGGCAATTTCTTTCTCATAAGAAGACGGAAGAGGCGATACGGTACTTGGATGCATTACAGGCCCCTATGCAGGAAATGACTGACAAGATATGGACGGGGGACGAGACGGTCGATTATCTCATTAACAGTAAAGCGCAGGCGGCTGCGGCTGGGGAGGTAGGGTATCAGGTACAAGTGGAGTTTCCGCGCCACACGAATCTGCAAAGCGCCGATCTGTGCGCTATATTAGGAAATCTTTTGGACAACGCTTTAGAGGCGGCCAGGCAGGCGGCGGAGAAGGAGCGGCGGTTCGTGCGTCTTACGATCCGCAGGATCAATCAAATGCTGGTCATAAAAGTAGAAAACGGTTTTGCCGTTCTGCCTGCTGCAAAAGATGGGGAGCTGATAACATCAAAAGAGGAAAACGGACTGCATGGATGGGGGTTAAAAAGTGTCCGGACCGCTGCTGAAAAGTATTGCGGCTGTGTACGCACTTCTTATTCGGAAAACATATTTCGGGCCGTCGTTACGTTGTCTTATGAAGGGATACCAATGGAATAAGATTTCTTAAGGAAACTGCCGCTTTACGATTTATTAATCGTTAAAGCGACAGCCCCTAATTTTTTGCAAAGCAAAGAGGCTGCGCGCTGATCATATTTAGTGCGACAGCCCCTTTTTTGCGGTCAAAAACCGACCGATTGCGGACGTTTCCGCATATTCCGGTTTTTTAGGATATGATAGAACCATGATAAACAAGAAACGATGGAAGGAGGTAAGGCTGATGAGACATATAGTGATTCGCGGAATGATGGGGCTGATCTGGCTGACGGCGGCTATTGTGAGCAGCCTGTCCGGTAACTGGGAGATGAGTGTCTTTTATATTCTATTATGCGGAGCGTTTCTGTTTTCCGCATATGGGGAATGGAAAAGGGAAAAGGACGGCAAAGGAGGAAAATGAAATGGGAACGGCAGTTATGGCGGTCAAAAATCTGAATGCATGGTATGGCAGTGAGAAAAGGATACTGTCTGACTTCTCTTTAGAGCTTGAAGAACATGAAATAGTTGGGCTGATTGGATTAAATGGAGCGGGGAAAACTACTTTTTTCAAAGTACTGTCGGGTTTGCTTTCCACGTTTCGTTCCGAGGGGATCTTGTTTTATGGAGATCCGGTCAGGCTGCGGGGAAGGGATTTCAAAACCTGCCGGTATACGGTGTTTGCCGAAGACGACTCTTTTTCGTATTTTACATTTTGGGAATATCTGTCTTATGTGTTTTCGGCCTATCGAAAGGAAGTACCGGACGTATCGGAACTGATACAGGGATTCCGGTTTGAGGATTATGGGGATACTTTGTTAAGGGATCTGTCGACAGGGAATCGCAAAAAGGCGTTTCTGATCACTGCATTTGCATTGAAACCCCCATTACTCTTTTTGGACGAACCGGTCAACGGATTGGACTTTCAGAGTACCGAATATTTATATCGGCAGATTGCCGGTTACAAAGAGCATGGGACGGTTTTGTTTTCCTCTCATATTTTGGAAAGTATCACATTGACTTCCGACCGGGTATTGGTATTGGAAAACGGGAAGATCCGGCGGACTTTTGAACACGGGCAAATAAGTCCGGCAGACATTCGGGAGGCTCTCGGTTATGAAAATGATAAGTAAAGCTTTTGGAAAAAACTTATTTGGGACAGACTATGAGAAACTTACAAAATCTGTTTGTATTTGGCCGATCGTATTTTTGGGACTGCGTATGGCGGGCCTTAAGGTACAGATTGCTCCGTTTATGGGATATCTGATGATAAGCGCTTTTACTGCAGGAGTGATGTGGCAGGCTCTTTCTTCAAAAAACGGCGCCGGTTCTATGCAGAATATGTTTATGCTCCCTTTGGGCAGGCAGGAATTTGTTTTTTCCTATACGGCTATGCTGGGCGTTTATACTGTTTTTACAAAGACGGCGGCCTTGATGTCGGTTTTGTTCGCCGTATCGGCTTGGAATCTGCGGGAAATCCTTATCGCTATTCTTTGTGCCGTTCATGCGGTATTTATGACCGCCGCTGTTTTTTCTGTCAGAAAATATTGGTATGCAGGCTGTTTTTGGGCAGCCGCCGTAACTGTTACAATTTTATTTTTGGGGAAGAAGGCATGGTTTGTGCCGTTTCTGATCGCAAACGGTATTCTGTCTGTTATGATCTTACGAAATGCGGACGGATATTCTTTTTATCTGCAGGAGGGAAAAAACGGCTATGCCGTAAAGGGGCATAAACACCATTCCGTGTGGCGGTATCTGCTCCGATACCTGATGTGCCATAAAAACTATTTAGCCAACACTGCTATTATGTGGGGAATGGCTTGCGTACTTCCCCTTTTTTTCAAACAGACGGAAGGCTTGTCAGGTGTTCCGATCGGTTTTGCTATGTTATCTTTCAATACCCCGCTCAGTATTTTGCTGTCCTGCGCTCCTGCTTTAGAGCAGGCAGTCCGTCTTCTGCCGGATCAAAAAAGAGCGTTTTGCATTCCGTACTGCCTGTTCCTGTTTACATGCAATTTGACGGCAAATATGCTTTTTCTCTGTAGCTGGCAAATACAAAACGGCGGCGTAACCGTTCTTATGATTCTGACAGCGGTCTTTTTTGCGATGCAAAGTGCAGTGGGTTCCGTTTTGCTGGAATGGTTCTGCCCTGTCAGGGAATGGAAGATCGAAAGCGACCTGTGGCATCATCCGAGGAAATATATTGTTCCTGTAGTTATGTTTTTCCTTGCCGGAGCGGCCGGGATGCTGCCGGTGATGGTCATATTGCCGATGCTGGCCGTTTTACTGGCGGCCGAAAGTATGGTATTATTGTTTCGATAAATAATACCTGACTTTAAAACTCTTTATTTTCATGTTTCCGAATCAGGAACATAATGGAAAGAAAATAATTTTTGAAAAGAATAGGGAATATGGGGGGTTACTATGGATTTGATTCAAATAAAGATAGAAAAGGATGACTCAATAGCCAGATATATCAAGCTTATCAGAGAATTTGACAGTTCTTTGTCTGTAAGCGCAATAAAGCAGAGGATTGAAAATAATGATTTTGTGACGGGATTTGATTTAGAATATTACGATGCGGTAGAAGATCTAACCGGAGTCGACAGAAAGAGAGGGTTTCGCGATATGATAGACTCGCTGATAAAAGCGGGAGCGCAAGTTTCTGTTTGGCAGGACGGAGAATTGTCGTCCATGCAGTTTTTGGACAATTGGCTGGAAACGCTGGATGAAATAAGCAGGCAGACGGAGTCTGATATGGATGATGGCCAGTATTTCTAAATAAAAAGCGAGGAGAATGCGTATGTGGATGTTATTTGCGATACTCTCCGCCGTATTTGCGGCGCTGACTTCAATATTAGCCAAGATCGGGATAAACGGTGTAAACTCTAACCTTGCAACGGCGATCCGGACGGTGGTAGTCGTGCTCATGGCGTGGGGCATGGTTTTTATGACGAATACACAGGCGGGAATTGTACAGATCAGTAAAAAAAGCTGGATCTTTCTTATATTATCGGGACTGGCAACAGGGGCGTCGTGGTTATGCTATTACCGTGCATTGCAGTTAGGGGAAGCGTCAAAGGTGGTACCCATCGATAAGCTTAGCGTAGTGATCACATTGATCCTTGCTTTTGTTTTTTTACATGAAGAATTTACTGTGAAAGCATTGATCGGCTGTATTCTGATCGGCGCAGGGACGTTGATCATGGTGGTATAACGGGGAACTGTTTGGAAGTTACGGGAATTTTGTCAATCGTTCCTTGTCCTTTATCAATAAATATTGGGAAGGAATTGTGCCGGATGGCAAAGACGATGTAACAATCGGTCAAAAAATCGGAAACGGAGCGTATGCGGATCTGTAAAGTCTGTATACGCTTCTTTTTTAGGAAAAATTTTGAGGCAGGGACGAGAGGTTCAGCCACAGTGTTATTTAGTTCAGATTGAACTGTTACAAAAAATTAGTTTTCGACTGGCTAAATTTATTGTAAAGTTGGCGTTTTTATGATGTGCTTCAATACATCTTCAAGAATATCTGATTTGCAAAAGTATGTACTTTGGCAAATAGGGTGAGGGAAAGTAGATGCAATTTAATTCATTACAATTTTTGATTTTTTTTCCTATAGTCGTTTTGATTTGCTTTGCAATACCGAAAAAAATCAGGTATATATGGCTTTTATGTGCCAGCTATTACTTTTATGCGTGCTGGAACGTAAAATATGTATTTCTGATTTTATTTTCAACGGTAGTTACATGGTTTGGCGGCATTCTTATAGAGTTTGTTGAGGATAGAAATTGGGATAGGAAAACAATATTGCGTAGTAAAAAAGTAATTGTTTTTTTAAGCCTTTTTGCAAACTTATTTTTGCTGTTTTTCTTTAAATATTTTAATTTTGCATTTCATAATTTAAGCATTGTATTGGGGCATATAGGAATTACTTTAAATAATCCGGAATTTGATATTTTATTGCCGGTAGGTATTTCTTTTTATACTTTTCAAGCATTAGGGTATACCATTGATGTGTACCGCGGCGATATAGACGCAGAAAAGAATATTTTAAAATATGCGCTTTTTGTTTCCTTTTTCCCGCAGCTTGTAGCCGGACCGATTGAACGTTCAAACAATTTATTAAAGCAGATAAACGTACCGGCGATGTTCTGCATTGAAAATGTCAGATACGGACTGTTCACGATAGGATATGGTTTGTTGCTCAAATTAGTTATTGCAGATAGAATTGCTACGGTTATTGACCCGATATTGGAAGATTATGATTCTTATCATGGTATGGTAATTGTCATGTGTATCCTGTTGTTTGCCTTTCAGATTTATTGTGATTTCCATGGATATACGCAAATTGCAATAGGAAGCGCTAAGGTACTTGGTTATAACTTACAGGAAAATTTTAATGCCCCATATTTGGCAGTTAATGTAAAGGAATTTTGGAGAAGGTGGCATATTTCCTTGACAACATGGTTTACAGACTATATTTATATTCCTTTGGGAGGCAATAGAAAAGGTAAAGTGAGAAAGTATGTAAATAGTGTCTGCTGATTAGGTTTAAAACACTTGATTTTATCGACTTTTACCGC
>OFGK01000710.1_pt1 | contig 24745 bp, 29 predicted proteins | sample 1521771 | NCBI WGS metagenome assembly OFGK01 (sample SAMEA3504088, study PRJEB24116) | mouse gut metagenome | biome: mouse gut; feature: mouse-associated habitat; material: faeces | place: Denmark | collected 2011 | reverse complement strand
GCTCCCCCGTCCGTAAATGGGGCGGTTGTTTTCTGTCACGTTGTCTCTGCGGTTGCCCGCGGCTTCCCGTTAGGAAGTATGGCGCTCTGTGTTGCCCGGACTTTCCTCATGCGTGCATTCCTTGGTGGAATCACGCCCGCGACGGACTGTCCGGCTGTTGTTTTGTGGCGCAAATTTACGTAAAATCCATCAAATTCGGCGGAAAATATGTATCTTTGTTCAAACTTACTGCATTACTTTATGATGACAATAAGCACGTCCACGCGTAAACTGATTACATCCCTGAAACAGGCGAAACACCGGAAAGATCAGGGCTTGTTTGTTGTGGAGGGTACCCGTGCGGTGCTTGACACAGTGCCTTTTTTCGATGTGGAATATCTTGTGGCCACCTCCCGGTGGATTGAAGAATATGGCATGGGGCTTCCCGGCGGGTTGCCTGCGGCCATGTTGTCACGCACTGACGATATGGAACGGATGTCGTCGCTGACAACGCCTCAAGGGGTGTTGGCTGTGTGCCGTATGCCACACCATGATTCGTTTGCACCCGTTTCGGCCGACGAACTTGTTATAGCCCTTGACAAAGTGCAGGATCCGGGGAACCTTGGCACCATAATGCGTGTGGCCGACTGGTTTGGAGTTACTCGCATACTGGCTTCTGAAGACACGGTAGATGTTTACAATCCGAAGGTAGTGCAGGCTACTATGGGGGCGATAGCCCGTGTCGGGGTGTGTTATTGCGATTTGCGGGCTGTCCTGATGGAGGCAAAAAAGGACGGGGTTGCCGTTTACGGCACATTTCTCGATGGTGAGAACATTTATTCCACCTCCCTGACTGCCGGGGGGATAGTGGTTATGGGGAACGAGGGTAACGGCATTTCGGATGAAATTGCCGCTGTTGTGGGCAACCGCATCAAGATTCCAGCTTTCCCGCCGGAACGTGCCACGGTTGAATCTCTCAATGTGTCGATGGCGACGGGGATAACCTTGGCCGAGTTCCGACGACGGGCCGGTTAGGTGTGCTTTTCTTATATGGCACATCGGATTATAGCATATCGTGATTGAATCCAGACACACGATTTGGTGTCAGTTCATCTTGACTTTTATTATATAGCCTTTTCGATAAACAGGATGGCGAAAGCTAAAGAAAAAACAGTATGGTTCTGCTCGGAATGCGGTGCGGATTCCCCTAAATGGGAGGGGCGTTGCCCGGCTTGCGGCGCGTGGAACAGCATGGTCGAGGAGCGTGTTGTCACCGGGAAACGCGATGCGGGGGGCAGCCGTCGTGGTGCGGATGCCAATCGCAGCGTGCCACAGCGTGTTTCTGAAATCAAGGCGGGCGATGAAACCCGTATCCACATGCCTTCGGAGGAGCTTAACCGTGTGCTTGGCGGGGGATTGGTGAGCGGGTCGATGGTGCTTGTGGGGGGAGAACCCGGAATCGGTAAATCCACCTTGGTGTTGCAGAATATACTTGCCATAAAATCACGTCGTATCCTCTATGTCTCTGGTGAGGAAAGCGCTGTCCAGATCAAGATGCGGGCCGACCGCATAGGGCGTGTGAGCGATAATTGCTATATCGTAACAGAGACATCGCTCGAAAACATATTCCGGCATATACGCGATGTGGAGCCGCAACTTCTGATTGTGGATTCGATTCAGACGATTGCCTCCGATGCCATAGAATCGGCTGCCGGGAGTGTGAGCCAGGTGCGGGAGTGTGCTGCGGCGCTCCTGCGCTATGCCAAGGAGGAGAATGTGCCGGTGCTGCTTATCGGGCATATAAACAAGGAGGGGTCGCTGGCAGGCCCTAAGGTGCTTGAGCATATAGTGGATGCCGTGTTGCAGTTCGAGGGTGACCGTCAGTATATGTACCGAATTCTGCGTGCCACAAAAAACCGTTTCGGCAACACCTCCGAACTTGGCATTTATGAAATGTGCCAGCGTGGGCTGCGTGAGGTTACCAACCCTTCGGAAATGTTGCTGTCGCGGCGCGACGAAGAGGCGCTTTCGGGTTGCGCCATCGGTGTGACACTGGAGGGGATACGTCCCTTCCTGATAGAGGCGCAGGCATTGGTCAGCACCGCTGCCTACGGCACGCCGCAACGATCAGTCACAGGGTTTGATTCCAAAAGGATGAATATGCTGCTGGCCGTGCTTGAAAAGCGCGTCGGTTTCAAGCTTGCACAGAAGGATGTGTTTCTCAACATTGCCGGTGGGCTTAAGGTGGCCGACCCGGCGCTCGACCTTGCCGTGATAGCCGCCATCCTTTCGTCGAATGTGGATATGTCGATTCCCCACGGGGTATGTCTGAGCGGGGAGGTCGGGCTAAGTGGCGAAATCCGCCCTGTAACCCGTATGGAGCAGCGTGTGCGCGAGGCCGACAAACTCGGCATGAAAACCATAATCATCCCCCGTGGCTCGCTCAAGGGGGTGGATACATCAAAACTATCCATCGAAATCGCGGAGGTCGACAAAGTCGAAGAGGCATTCAGGCATCTTTTCGGGTAGGCAGGCCGGTGTGATGGGTGGAATTTTTGGGAGTTTGCAAAAATTAACGCATGATGATGAAACTCCATTGATGCGGAGGCGTCAAATTTAAAAGCCCGTTTGAAATTCCCCCAGAATATTTTAGCCGGTCACTGATAGCAACGCCTGTCGGCTTAATCATATGAAAGGGGGTTGTGGAGGGGGTGAATCCATCAGAATAAACAACAATTATATATCACAATTTTTACACTTAATTTTTCTTTTATGAAAAAGACCCTTAAGCGAGTGCTGTTCCTGTTGACAGGGATTTGCGCTTTCAGTGCGGCAGCTCAGATGACCGAGCCGCTGCCGGTCGACAACCAGGTGCGACAGGGCACATTGCCAAACGGCCTGACTTATTACATCCGGCATAACGAAACCCCCAAGGGGCAGGCGGATTTCTATATCGCCCAAAAGGTGGGTTCCGTGCTTGAAAACGACGAACAGCGCGGGTTGGCACACTTCCTGGAGCATATGTGCTTCAACGGCACGCAGAATTTCCCCGGTAGTGCGCTTGTCGACTGGCTTGAGACCATAGGTGTGAAGTTCGGTCAGAATCTCAATGCCTATACCGATGTTGACGAGACTGTCTACAATATTTCGAATGTGCCTGTAGCCCGTGAGAGCGTGCAGGATTCATGCCTTCTCATCCTTCATGACTGGGCCGACGGCCTTCTGCTCGAGCCTGGGGAAATCGATAAGGAACGTGGTGTGATCCATCAGGAATGGCGTTCGCGCAACGTAGGCCAGCAACGTATCCTGGAGCAGCTGCTCCCGAAAATCTATCCGGGTTCGAAATACGGTTACCGTATGCCTATCGGCACTATGGAGGTTGTGGATAATTTCCCGCCGCAGGTGCTCCGCGATTATTATGAGGCATGGTACCGTCCAGACCTGCAGGGCGTAATCGTTGTCGGCGATATTGATGTTGACCGTATCGAGGCCAAAATCAAGGAGATTTTCTCACCGATAAAGATGCCGGAAAATGCCAAGCCGCGCGAATATGAGCAGGTTCCTGATACCGAAGGCACTATATTCGCTGTGGGAACCGACCCTGAGCAACAGTATTCGGTGTTCAATATCTTCTTTAAGAGCGATGTGCTCCCGCGTGAGCAGCGCAACACCATGGTCTATGTTGTAACCGATTATGTTACCGACATTGTTGGTGCGATGCTTAATGCCCGCTACAACGAGATGATGTCGAATCCCGATGTTCCTTTTGCAGCTGCATTTGCCAACTACGGACGCTTCCTGGTTTCGGCAACCGAGGATGCGTTGTCGGTAGGCGGTGTGGCCAAGGATAACGACATGATTCCCGCGTTCAAGAGCGTTTACCGCGAACTGCTGCGTGCCGTGCGTGGCGGATTCACCGCATCGGAATATGACCGTGCGCGCAGCGAGTACCTGTCGAGAATCGAAAAGGTTTATAACAACCGCGATAAAACCGAGAGCGAGAAGTACTCGCGTGAAATCGCACGTCATTTCATCGACAATACCCCCATGCCGGGAATCGAACATGAGTATAACTTGATCAATATGCTCGCCAACCAGATTCCTGTTGAAGCCATCAATCAGACCCTCAAGCAGATGGTGACCGAAGATAACCGTATCGTCCTTGCCATGCTTCCCGAGAAGGCAGGAATGGTAATTCCCACCGAAGAGCAGCTTGCTGCGGCCATGGCCGAGATAAATGCCGAGAATATCGAGGCATTCGTTGACGAGGTAAAGGCTGAGCCTCTGATTCCCAGCCTCCCCGCCCCCGGTAAAATCGTGAAGGAGGAACAGCTGGAGAAATGGGGCGCAACAAAGCTCACATTGTCAAACGGCGCTGTGGTTATTGTTAAGACCACTGATTTCAAGGCTGATGAAATCCTCTTCGACGCTCAGGCCATCGGTGGTACGTCGGTATTCCCCGACAGCTATGCCAATTCGCTGATATTCCTGCCTATTTCCTCCACATCCAACGGGCTGGGCGATTACACCAACAAGGATTTGCAGAAATATCTGCAAGGCAAACAGGTTCGTGTTTCTACCAGCTTCGGCGACTATACCCGCGATGTGGCAGGTTCGACAACACCCAAAGATCTCCCCACGATGATGGAGCTTCTTTATATGACCTTCACGAACTTTACTTTCACCCCCGAAGAATTCGTTGCCACACAGAAAATGTATGAAGGAATCCTGAAAAACCAGGAAACGAACCCGGAATATATTTTCGGACGCGACCTCCAGAAAGCCCTTTACACCAACCCGCGCCGTCAGGCAATGAGTGTTGAGGCCATCCAGGGCGCACAGCGTGAACAGACCATCGACATCGTGCGCAAAATGACTGCCAATGCGGCCGACTATACATTCTTCTTTGTCGGCAACATCGACATGGCCACATTCAAACCCCTCGTCGAGCAGTATATCGCCACTCTCCCTGCCGATGCGGCCAACGTGACCAAGGCCCCGAAGTTCGATGCATCCCTGGAAATCAAGCCCGGTGATAAGGAAATCGGTTTCAAAGCCCCGATGCAGACCCCGCAGACTCATGTTGCCGTGCTTGACTATGGTAATATACCCTATACTATCGAAAACCGTGCGGCATCGAATATCGCCGCCCAGATTCTCACCAACCGCCTTCTGAAAACTGTGCGCGAGGATATGGGTGCGGTTTATTCGATTTGGGCGCAAGGTGGTATGCAACGTGTAGCTGGTAAGAACAACACTGTTCTTCAAAGTTCTTTCCCGATGAAGCCTGAAATGCGTCAGGAAGTCCTCGATTTTATCGCCAAGGAATTCAAAAACATGGAGAGCAACGTTACCGACGAAGAGGTTGCCAAGATTGTTGAATTCGCTATAAAGAGTGTGCGTGAATCGCGTGAACAGAACGATGCATGGCTTAATGCCATGGGTGGTGAGGCCCTCAACGGCGTGGATACCTTCAACGGCGCCGAAGAGATGTACAAGGCTATCAAGCCTGCCGACATCATGAACTTCATGAAGGAACTTAACAAGCAGGGCAACTACCGGGTGCTGTTCCTTGAGCCTGAAGCTGCCGAATAAGGTTGTTATCGGGATTGGGGATTGCCCTTTCTCATAAAATCATTCTATCGAAGAAACAAAGGCATCATGTCGGATTCGGCATGATGCCTTTGCTTTATGGTGCCTTGTCGAAATGACGTCAGGCCGATGTCAGAATCAGGATTTTTGGAGATTTTTATATATTACATGATGGCACGAGGACGGGAAATTTTGTAATTTCGCGCTGTTTTCATATCAGATGATAAAATGGAAGATAAGGAACAGGCAAAGGGGAATGAAGCGAAACGTTTCGGCGCAGGTGTCAACAAGCGCCGGGTTCTGACTGTGGTGATGCTTGTCGTGATGGCATGGGGGGCATGGTATTTCACGCGTATGGCTGCCGGATTCGACGGCGACGAGGCTGTGTGGGTGCGTATCCCGCGCACGGCTACTGTCGATTCTGCAAAAGATTCCATTACGGCAGCTCTTGGCGATAATTTCGGAGGCCGGGTGGCAGCGCCCACAAAATATTTCCCTTCTGCTGATGCCTGATTGGTGTGCAAAAAATTTGATATATGTGTATAGGAACAGATAAACGGGTAATACTATTATCAGAAAAGAAATCAACAACATAAAATCAGTTCTGTTCGACAACAAATTTTTACATATCTGACTCATATCAACAAAGATTTTTTACCTGTAGACACAAGATTTTTTACAGCCTCTTTAAAACAGGGAAAATTGATCTATACCCTCATTTATTCAAAAAATTAGAATCATATCTCTTAAACAATTAAGTAACTACTAACCAAGCACGCACATATTAAAGTTCATTTTATAATCTAATATCATTCAAAGCAGCACAATAATCCAAGCTGCCCAAAACCAAAATTTAACAAGAAAACTGAATATGGAAAAATTGAAAATTGAAATTTAAGAAAGTACGGAGATAGTTTTATATTGATAACAACAATGACAGAGAAGAGAATTTATTTTGTAGGTAAAGCATCTATAAACGGTAAAATAGTCCAGACCGAAAGAATTGACAAAATTATTGATGCAGAAACAGAAAAGACGATATATGAAGATGCGTTTCAGATTACAAAATATATAGATGTAGAGAACTATAAAAACAAAGACGATTTTATTATGAATCTGCTATCAATAGTATACTTTGTTTTGAAAGCGGAAGGTGAAATTGAAGGGGCGGTTATACTGAATGCCATAGAAGAAGGTACGGATATATGTAAATGGGGTATTAGAATGGTAATTCTGGACGATGAAAAGTTTCAATATGAGACGTTCGATTATGCAACAAAAAACTAAATAGAATTATGAGAAGTACGGAGGTAGTAATTACGGAGAAAAAACAAGTAACGATAAGGGCAGATACAGAGAATGTAACCGAACATATTTTCTGATTTAATCATAATTCTATTGTGGAGATGGAATTGTGGTGGTATAATTGTGCTGAAAAGAAAGATGAAGTAGGGAGGATGGGTTATGGCGAAAGTGGTATGCGAGTCATGTGGAACTTCATTTTTACCAAGTGTTGTTAAAGATATAGAAAATTGTCCTGTATGTGGAAAGCCGCTTTGGAGCCAGGATGATGAAGAGGAGACTTCTACATATGGAGAGGTACTAAGTTTCGGCGAAGGTATTGAATTGGGTGAGAATGATTCATTTGATGAAGATAAGATTGATTTTTGGTGGTATAGTATAAAGGAACCAAGTGCTGATGGAACAAGTAGAGGTAGAGTATATACTACTTGTACGAAGTGTGGTAATCTTTCTTATGTAACATATCCCGTTGCTAGAACAAAAGATTATTTGTTAATAAGTCCAAAATGTCGAGATAAATGTGGTCATTGTGGAAATGAATTAAAAAACCATATCATTTCCAAACGTCCTGAAAGCTGGGTAGACCCCAGAAAACGTGATATATGGGTGAAGGACTATGAAAATATCCCCAAGTGCCCTATTTGCTCATCAACAAAAATACATAAAATCAGCTTGACGAACAAAGCAGCATCAGCAGTGGTTTTCGGTGTTTTGTCAGCAGGACATGTGAGCAAGACATACAAATGCGATACGTGCGGTGCTAAATTTTAAATGAAAAATTGAATAAAGAAAATAATAAGAAGAAGACGGTTCAAACTGGACTGTCTTTTTGTATGCTAAAAAAGGAGGAACTTTTATTGAATAATAATGATTTTACGCTGGATATAATTGCAGGATTAAATAAGCAGTTATCAAAAGCAAAGTTAAAAAATGATTTAAAGGGAATTGACAATACCCTTTCTGTGAAAGTAATTGCAAAACTTGCAACGGCACTTTCTAAAAAGCAGTTAGGGGAAAGTTTAAAGCAGTTGAATAATTTATATGTCCAAGTCGGTACAAAACTGAAAACGGATAAGGACACAAGAAACAAGCTATTAAATGAAATCGGGCAACTACAGAAAAATCTTACAGAATTACAATTAAGGGTAAATGTAGAGAAAGGGGCTTCCCAAAATGTAATCAGTTCTGTTATATCAACGGCGAAGATGGCACAACGGTATGCAGACAAAACATCAATCACTTTAGATATTGAGGTGCGCAAGGAAAAAGCAGTTAATGATATTCTTTATATTGGGCAAAAATATTCAAAATTATTTTCCAATATATCGTCTTCCCAGAAGTACGAAAATCTATTGAATTCAGCATATTCTATTTCTGATAAAACACAATTACAAGAAGTTAGAACACAAATCTCAGCATTTACGAGTGAATTAAAAGCAAACGGGCTGGCAGCGGAATCCACTGGTCAGAAGTGGAAGAAGCTAATTGACAGGGCTAAAGAGCTGTTTTCCGCTGCCAGTGTTATCAGGACAATATTTGTGCAGGCAAAACAGGCAGTTTCCACAACGATTGTCCTTGACAAAGTATATACTGACCTTGTAAAAGTAAACGATGAGTTAAACCGAAATGACTATGCCGATTATTTATCAAAGTGCAACAAAAATGCACAGGAATTAGCAACTACACAGAAAGCATTGATTGAAGGGGCAACAGAATTTTCCAAGTCGGGATATAATTTACCTACAAGCGATGCACTGACAGAGAAATCAACTATATTAAGCAACGTAGGTGACATGTCCGCATCTGATTCCGCAAAGGCAATTATTTCTGGTGTACAGGCTTATGATGTTGTAGACGGATATACGGATGTTGTAGATAAAGCCCAGGCATTAATTGATAAGTATAATGAAATTGGCAATACAGCGAGTATTACTGTTGCTGCCCATTTTTTTTGACTTAAAATTGCTCTGATTGCCTGTCATAGAATTAACCGATATAATGACATGAGAATAGAGAAAGGAAAAGGTTCCAGGACACTAATCTTTTGCAGAGAACTGAGTCCTGAAACCATTACTAAAAACATGGTTATTATATCAAAGTATGAAGTGGAATACAAGGAGGATGAGGATATATTTAATAACCAGTAAAGAAGAAAGCGTCTGCCCATGCTGTGGAAGTCCCCTTAAGTACAGGGACAGCAGACGACGCGTGCACAGAAAAGCGGGAGGCGGGAAGGAATGGTGCCTGATCCGGCGGTTGAAATGCAGCAATGACAGATGCAGGAGGCTCCATAATGAACTGCCTGACTGTATGTGCCCCTACAAGCATTATGAGGCAGGGCTGATCGAGGATGTTGTGGACGGTGCGGTGGGCGAAGAGGATATTGAAACCGAGGATTACCCCTGCAGCGGGACGATGAAGCATTGGAGATGGTGGTCACAAATGAATGAAAAGAACATGGAGGGGCAGATCCGACAGGCGGCGCACCGCTTCCTGGATTTAGATGGGAAGTTCCTGAAATCCAGGGAACCTTTACTGGAAAAACTAAAGGAACGGATAATCCCTGGCTGGCTTAAGGCGGCAGTGAGGGCTATATATAATTCCGGGGGTCGTATAGAGCCGTATCCGGGACATGCGTAAAGATGCACCTGCTTTTGTTCGTGTTAGCGCCAAAAAAGGAAAAGGGAAGCAGGAAGATTTAAGGAAGAAACCGCAAGCAGTTGATGATTGGTGCAAAGCAAATCTAATAATTGATGGGAAGGCTTATTCATTTCCCGAAATAATAAAAGCAGACTTTAATACATTAACCCGTATCAGACAGGAGATAGATGTTAACAATCTTGCCGTGCCTGATGATTTAAAGAATTATATGATCAATACACTATATGAAATCAGATTTCCCAGAAAAGAATTTGCAGATGCGCTGGAAGTAACGGTATGCCCATATTGCAATAGGAACTTTGTGAATTCTACTTTTGATAAAACCATGTGTGATCTGGATCATTTTTATGAAAAGAGTGAATATCCGGTTTTGGCAATTTCATTTTATAATTTAATTCCGGTTTGCCATTATTGTAATCACACCAAAAGTACAAACAAAATAACATATTCTTCCCATGATGGTAGGTTTAAAACAGATGAAATGCTGGCTTTTGACTTCCATATAAGAGGAATGGATTTTTTATATGATAAACAGCAGTTGGGAATTGAAATATATGATGCAAAAGAAATAGAGAGCAATATAGATATTTTGAAACTGAGGGAATTATATCAGATTCATACTGATGTAGTGCAGGAATGTATAAAAAAGGCAATGATGTTTGAGCCGGGATATCTTAATTATCTGGCGAGTGAATATAAAGATTTGTTTGCAACTAAAGAGGAATTGTATCGGATTGTTTTTGGAAATTATTATGAAGAGGAAGAATATGGTAAAAGACCATTATCCAAGATGACAACGGATATTTTGAGGGATTTAATGCTGTTATGCTATTCAATGGATTTGCGGGATATGTCAGATTGATAAAGCATAAAGCATAATTCTTGTAAACACGAAGCTGTTGTTTTAAGAAATGAGGTAAATTTAGTGGTAGGCATTGTGGAAATCGATGTTCATGGTAAAAATGTAGAAGAGGCAATTAGAGAAATAAAGAAACAACTGGATCATGCAATGACAGGAACTTACAGAATCCGTATCATCCATGGTTATCATGGTGGTACAAGAATCCGGGATAGTATATGGGATGAATTCGGCTATGGGAGAGAAGCTAAAGTAATACGGATTACTATGGGAGAAACTCAGGGAATTACGGAATTGGTATTACGAGAGTTTTAAAAAGAGCAGTGTTGTAGAGGAAATAGAGCTGCCGCGAAAATGAATTAGTGGAGATATGCTTATGAAAAATATACTTATTATACAGGGAGGTGGCAGACCAAAAGGAAATACCGCACAGTTAGTGGAACATTTTATCAAAGGATCAGAAGAGGCAGGACATAAAGTAGAATTAATATCCCTTCTGAAAAATGAAGTCAAAGGTTGCCTTGGCTGTAATGTCTGTCGGTATGGAAAACCATGTATCCAGAATGATTCTTTTAATGAAATCATTCCTAAAATCAAAAAAGCGGATTGTATTGTCTTTGCATCACCATTATACTTTTGGACTGTTTCAGCCAGAATAAAGGCATTTATTGAGCGGTTCTACTGTATTGCTAAGGAAGATACTGCTCCGCCACTTGGAAGGTATGAGAGGTATCCAGTCAAGGACTGTGCTTTGCTTATGACTTCTGCAGATAACTTTTTCTGGACGTTTGAACAGGCGGTTTCCTATTATCAATTTACACTGATCAATTACATAGGTTTTCATGATAAAGGGATGCTCCTTGCCGGAGGTTGTGGCGATACGAATGGCAGACCGCAGATTGATAAAACTGACTATTTGATCCGGGCATATGAATTTGGGAAGAAAATATATTAGAGTGACAAGTAAAACCATAAGTTGGAGTGGTTGAAAGTAGCTTATATTTATTTAAACATATTTGTATTATGGGAGGAATGGGGCATGTCAAATATTACTGGTGATGATGTAAAAAACTATTTGAAGAAAGGTGGAAAATTTGCAGGAGAAATAGCATTAGAAATATTGGGAGAAAGCATAAATCAAGCAGGTGCGAGAGCATTTTCAGATGCAATCGAAATAGGGATTAAAAATACAATTATGGCACTGCTTGATACTGATGTTAGTGATGATGAAATCATTCGAGTTTTAAATAAGCATTGGGGAATTAATCAAAATGAAGCTGAAAAACGTATTGTATTTGAAAAAGGTTCTTTAGCGATTGATGAATTAAAACGTTACTTGAAATTACAGGGGCTTTCGGATGATGAGATTCATCAATTTATGTTATCTAATAGAGCATCAATAAAAATAAGACATAATTCTAATTTGTGGAAATTATGGCATACGCCGGATAGATTAATGAAAGAAATTCAAGGTTTGGAATAGTTAATTTTCATTTTATTTGGCTGGAAAATCAAAAATTGGAGGATATCAGAAATGAGTATAAGTAAAAGCTTACTTTTAATAAAGCAGGAGTTTGATGGCAAAATTATTATAGAAGAGGATATAGAGAATCAGCCTAAAGGCAATAGAGGTATTTATGGATTATTTATAAAGAGGGATGAAAAAGAAGTATGTGCATATATTGGAAGATCCGAAATTGTTAGTTCAAGAATAACCAACCATTTATATAAAATAATAGACGGAAATCATGCTGTTACCAAATTGAATAGGGCTTTTCTTGATGAAGGAACTATAATTATTTGTAGATTTGTGGAGCCGGTGGAATATCAGTTTGATGATTACTACAAGGATGCACAGCGTCTTGCAAGTCGTGAATGCTATTGGATTGATCATTACCAAGAGAAAGATCAATGCATTGAACAAGTCCCAGAGGGTAAGCGTCCTGATAAAAAATGGTGGGATAAAGAAGCTGGGAAAAGGAAGTCAGCTCAAAATGAGTAAATTATAATTTTGGTAATAAATTGGAGTTGAAGGAGGAAAAGGCATGAAAGAAATAATCAATGTTACAGATTACGCACAAATGATCACAGAGGCATTGCCAAGGGGCATTCTGCTCAACACAAAAGATACAAAGTTCAACAGTATGGTCATAGGATGGGGCGGCCTGGGAACGGTATGGGGGAAACCTGTGTTTACGGTATATGTACGGGAACACCGTTATACAAAGGCACAGATCGATTCGACGGGAGAATTTACAATCAGTGTCCCGTTAGATAAACCGATTCCCTCTATAGCAAAGGTATGTGGAATGCAGTCCGGGCGTGATATTGATAAAGAAACAGAAGCTCATCTGACATTGAAAGATGCGGAAATCATAAGTGTACCGGGAATAAAGGAATATCCATTGACGCTTGAGTGCAGGGTATTATATTCCCAGAAGCAGGAGCTTGAAAAAATTCCGGCTGATATAAGGGAGAAGATGTATCCGCAGGATGTTGACGAGACGTATCCCATGGCTAACCGGGATGTCCATACTGCATATATTGGAGAGATTGTTGCGGCATACATTATCAAATAAGTAGTACGGATCAAGACAGGGAGGTTATCTGATCGCAATCACAAAAATATCCTGCATCCACCAGACAGGAAAAAAGTATATGGCTATGCACCTTGCAAACGCCATTTCCTACATTACGGACGATGAAAAGACGCAGAGTGGCGCACTGGTGGGAAGCCATAACTGCAATGTCGATACCGCTTTACAGGAAATGCTTGCTACAAAGCGGAAGTATGGAAAAATGGATAAGCGGCAGGGCTACCATTTTATCATATCCTTCAAAAAGCAGGAAGTAAGACCGGAAACCGCTATGGAGATCACGCAAAAGTTTGTGGAGAAGTATTTTGGTGATGATTTTCAATGTCTGTATGCTACCCATGACAACACAGAACATGTTCACAGTCACATTCTTTTCAACAGCGTTTCATGGCGTACCGGGAAAAAATACCGCTACGAGAAGGGAGATTGGGCAAGGGAAATACAGCCTATCGTCAACGAACTCTGCAAAGAGTACGGCCTTTCCATACAGGATATTGAAATCGGCACAGAAGAAAAAACACTAAAGAAATGGGATAAAACAAAACAGGGAATTTTCAAATGGAATCGTCAGATCTGTCTTGATGTGGAGGATTCCATTTCTTTTGCCAATAGTTATGAAAATTTCCTGAGATTAATGGAATTGAAAGGCTATGAGCTAAAGCAAAAGAATGGAGAAGCTTTTCTTAAGCCTATGGGCGAAAAGAGGTTTATCCGTCTTACCGATATTTCTGGAGATTATACAAAAGAAGCTATTAAATGCAGAATAGAAAATGGTATCAGGCATGAGATTAACAAGGGCGAAAACCGCACTCCAAGAATTATCAGGTGCAGAAAGAATTACAGGAGATATATTCCGCCGACATCATATCAAAAGGCTTTCCTTGCAAAGATGTATCGTACTGGACAGCTAAAGCGTAAGTCGCTCAAAGGATTTGCGAAAATGAAATACGATAAGGAGCATAAGGACAGCTTATCAAAGTACCCCGAATTAAAGGAGCGTATGCAGAGCCTTTTACAGAATGGCGAGAAGATAACGCCGAAACAGTGGAAAGCCGAGATACAGTCCTTACAATCCGAGTATGACAGTATCAGCAAGGAGCAGACCAAGACCGCCACAGAATTAGCGTATGCCGAGGTAATCAGTTAGAACAAAAAGAACCTTGAGAGGGAGCTTCAGAACGAGAGCCGACAGCACAATAAACAACAAAGTAAAACTAAGCGGAGGGAGGAAGAAATTTAATGAAAATGTGATAGAAATGTGATTGTGGTATTCTATTAGCGGTGCAAAATAAGAATATGTTAGTGAGGTACAAAGGTGTTTAATATTGTGTATAAAGGAAATTCTCAATCTGAAAATTAACTGGTAAATAATGATAAATTGTCAGAAAAAGCCGTACCATTTAAAGAGGGCAAAGAATTAAATGATTTATTTAATCTGGGATTTATACTGGAATTACCAATACAAGGAGCGATGAGGAAACATAGGATTATTTGATGAGGAGAAAGGCATTGAATAAATTTTTATGACAAAATTTCCTTTTTGCATAATCAATTGGAAGAGTAGTATAGTATTTTATAGCATATAATATAGATGGTAAAATATATTTGGAATTTGTTGTTGAGAATAAAGATATATGCTATACTGTAACTGATTAGAAAGGGTGTGATTAATATGTTAGCAACCAAACCGCAAATAACTACAGAAACATCGGATTCTGCAAAACTGGAGTTATATAGATTAATTGGCGAAGGCTATAAAGCAATGCAGGAGGGAAGAACCAGTACAATTGAAGAAGTAAGGGAAAAACTGGAAAAGAGGAGAAAAGAACGTGGCTAGGGTGGTATTTACTGAGCCGGCGGAGTATGACCTGCTGGACATAGAATACTATATTTTTGGTGATCTTTGTAACCCACAGGCGGCGCAGAGGATATCCGATGGCATTTTAGGTGCAGCAGGTAAGCTGGCAGAATATATGTCAAATATATTCACGATACATAATGTAGAACCTTTTGAAGTGAAAATTTTTAATAGCAGGGTGTCTATGCGAAGCGAAAGAGAAAAGTTTTCAATAGATATTATAGGAAGAAAATCATCTCAAAAATTATATGAGTTATTGATAGATATTGAATCATTGCTATTTTTTTACATGGTCTTTTTTCCATTGATTATTTTTCTTAAAGTTAATGGAGAAGATGCAGATATTTTTGGACGTGTAGGAAAGTATCATACAAGTAGTATTTTTACAAAGCAGAATTTAGTTATTTGTGATATATCTGCTAATACAGTCACTGAACAAAAACTACTGCACTTTAAACAGATGAATCAAATGGCATTATTTTCGTTACAGTTTTTGGTGTCGGAAAATTATGAACGTGCCAAAATCGGTTTTGGGGACGATTTGGGGATATTTTCAGGAATGGAAGGAGGTAAAGCTGTGGGAAGAGATTCCCAGTGAAGAGCCAAAGGAAGGAATGCAGATAAAGGTGTAAGGCGGTACTTATTTTAAGATAGGTACCGCTTTTTTAACAGGACAGGAGCAGGAATGAAAAACGCAGGAAAAGAAAACTTTGAACTGGCCATGCTATTATTGGAGAAGGTCATAAGAGCTTTATCGCTGAAAAGCAGTCGGATGATGATAATTATATCCTGACACTTGCGGCAATAGCAAAGGAACTGATTGCAAGGGAATTAACCTCTGCCAGAGTGCATCTTGCAGCAGGACTTCCGTTGAAGTGGGTGCAGGCGCAGAGAGAATCCTTCCGCCAATATCTGATGCAGAATAAGATTGTGCAGTTTCGTTATAAAGGCAGATAGTACGAGGTCGAGACTGCCGGATGTACGGTCATGCCGCAATGCTATTTTGCGGTGGCGGAAAATCTGAAAGATTTTAAGGGGATGAATTTGCTTGCTGACATAGACAACGGAACAATGAATATTATGTATTTGAACAATGGCAGGGCGATGGAGAGTAAATCATTCCCACCACATCGGCGGCAGGTGGAAAAGTGCCTGAATGGAAAAGCGATGTGGAAAGCCGGACGGAGCGCAGAGCGAAGAGAGGCTTTCGTCTGGAAACTGCGGATTTTTGTAGCGGACAGACTTATGGGAATGATGTGCCCTGCTCAAAGAGCATTTCTACGATAAAGCTACAGAAAATGCAGTAAATGGCATCGAATGGATACAAAGGAAAGAGGGATTGCAGCCAATATTTGAAATAAAATCATGATATTGAGAATGTATCCATTACTGCAAATATCAGTAGCCAATTTAATAAAAGCGGATACAGGAAATGCGAATTTAGGAGCCACACACGTTGAGGAGAATGTGTGTGGTTCTTTTTTGATGCAAGGTTGTTTTTAGAAGATAGGCAGTAATCATTATCAGATTGGAGGGATTTTATGGGAAACAGGACAAGGGATAGAGTAATCTATATCCGAACCGATGAAAAGCTGCAGGCAGAGTTTGAAAAACAAAAAGGAGCTAGCGGATATGGCAGCAATGCAGGCTTTGTAGATTATCTGTTGCGGGTAAGTGAAGGAAAACAGATGGATGGCGTTACGCTGAAAGCTGTGCGCAATTTATTGTCAGAGCTTTCAGTGGATCTCAGTGGAACTAAACCTGCTAACAAAAGTCAAGTGTGTTTTCTTGAAAATTTTTAAATTTTTCGAATAGGGTTGATCTTAGGCACCCTAAAAAGGCTGGTTTCCATTTGCCGGCATGTATGCCTTTATTCAAGATATTTTCTTTATGAATACAATTCGTTTACTCTTGCATAATAAATCCGCAAAAGCTTATTTAATCCAGTGATTTTAGCAAGTTTCTTACTCTTCCCTTCAGATTTTTTTTCAAAATATACCGATAAACTGCATGATCCGCTGGCTCCTTATGGCTCTTCAAAACCCTCATTACCTCATATCCAACTTTCCTAAGCGTAGAGGACCCTCTTTTAGTTATCCTCCGATTACTTCCAACGAATTGACCGGATTCGTATGGCGGCGGATCAATGCCGGTATATGCCGTGAGTGCTTTTGCGCTATGGAATCTTCTTATCTTTGTTATTCGCTTCATTCCAGCTCTTCAATAACTTTTTGATCCTAGACATTGTATAGTCCAAAACATGTGTTAACTCCTGAAGAGCCTTTACATGCAGCTCCATGTAATACCGGTACCGGCGGCCTACCAGTTTTAATTTAGCATATATTTCTTCATCACTTTCGTATTTTTGAAGTTTGAACCATTTATCAATCCCATAATTAGCGATTGTTATGGAATCCAATTTGTCCGTTTTTGCTCCTCTGACACTGTTATCTTTTGCGTATTTTTTCATTGCATAGGGATTCACAACCGCTATGAAATAACCTTTCTCCTGAAAGAAAGTAAGAACCGGGAGATGATAAATCCCTGTCACCTCCATCACGATCCGGATTTCTCCACTCAGCCGCTGAAGAAGTTTTGCTAACGATTCCAATTCCTTTTCCATATGCATGACTTCAAATGGACTGCATACAATCTCCCCATATGGATTAAGGATACAGACCGTACTTTTCCCTTTTGAGACATCAATTCCTATACTCACCATTCCATGATCATCTTTCTCATAAATAGTAATTGTTCCAGCCGCACTTATCACCATTCAGTTTAGTTGGTTACGCGGAAGCAATGTCCCTACCTGCTTAATCGAATGCTTATAATAAGGGGTTGGTTAACGGTTTTTTTGACGGATGCGGAGATCCAAAAAAGCCGACATCAGGCCAATTACTCCCCTTATTATAATAAAATAAGTGCAGGTGTCAGAGTTAATTACTCTCTAACAACTACACTTTTATGGTACTAAATAAGCCACAAATAGGCTTAGATACAAGGTTTATATGTTATGATGTTTCATAGGAAGTGTCAAACTCCCGGGATCCGGCAAGGTTTATTTAGCATACAAAAAATAGGTGAAATATCATAAAGAAAAATAAAATGGAAAGTTGCCAACGATTACTTGACACAAACACTTGAAGGATGTTTCTTGCTAATAATAATTGATCGAGGTATAATAAACAGGATAAAGATGTCCAAACCATATTAAAAAGAGGTAAAGGAGACACAGATGGGGAAGACACTTATAAAGGAAACAATTCATGCAAAAGGTGTTGATATTGGTGTATATACAACAGATTTTGAAAATAAATTTATTTCATTGACAGATATCGCAAAGTATTGGAATGAAGATGATCTAAGACTTGTGATTCAGAACTGGATGTGTATCGAAATACGATAGAATTTCTAACAGTTTGGGAAGAATTACATAATCCTGATTTTAACTGTGTGCAATTCGAGGCGGTTAAAAATGAAGCCGGATTAAATCATTTTGTAATGACGCCAACCAAATGGATAGAACAGATGAATGCGATTGGTATAGTTTCAAAAGCTGGACGTTATGGCGGTACATATGCTCACAATGATATTGCAATGTCTTTTGCAACATGGATTTCTACCGAATTTCAATTATATATTATGAAAGATTATCGGCGTTTGAAAATCGATGAAAACAGCCGCTTATCTTTGAACTGGAATCTGAAATGAGAGATTTCTAAATTGAATTACCGTATTCACATTGATGAAATCAAAACGAATCTTATACCGCCTGAATTAACACTAGAACAGATTAGTTTTACTTATGCCAGTGAGGCTGATTTGTCAAATGTGGCGTTGTTCGGAAAAAACTGCAAGGCAGTGGCGTGATGAAAATGTAGATAAAAAAGGGAATATAAGAGATTATTCTACTCTCAATCAATTATTAGTGCTTGCAAATATGGAAAGCTATAATGCAATACTGATTGGGCAGGGAAAAAGTCAGCCGGAAAGATTAATTGCATTGCGCGATTTGGCTGTGAGATAGATGCAGACAATGGATTCGCTAAACACAACGAGATTGTCTCAGATGGGAATGGATAAGTAAATCATCGTATTAGCAAACCGGTTGTTGCAGAATTTCGAGAAGTACAACGGGCGTTGCACAAATGAGATAAAGGGTAGAAGTGTGATTATAAAAAGCAGATTAGAGAGGAACTGCTAGATACGGTAGGAAGGTGAAGCTTTAACGGCAGGATGCACATGTGAAAACTGGACACTGCAGGATTTGCATAAAGATAATAAAAGAATTGTTGTTCCAATGTTCCAGCGCGGAAAGCGTTGGATTCGTACTCAGGAGCAGATATTTATTGATTCCTTGATTAAGGGTTATCCGGTTGGTACTATGCTTTTTTATGAGACGTTTGAAGACAATAAGCGTATTTACATTTTGCTGGATGGATTACAGCAGGGAAACAGCATTAAGAAATACATGACTAATCCTACGAGTTTTTTATGATGACAGTATTTCAGATGAATTTTGCGAAAGTATTTTTACACCCCTAGGAAAAAAGGGACAGGAGAACTATGCAACGATTCGTAGTATCCTGACTTCATTTATTAGGAAACAGAAAACCTTTAAAAATTTGCAATACTTCTCTGTTGCAAAGCAGATCGCAGATGAAATTCCCGGAACACGAATAAAATTTTTCATTCTAAATATCAAGTGCTTTCAATGATTTTGACCACATTTAAAGAAATGTATGCAAACGATGATTAAAAGAATTTTATTGGCACATGGAATGAGCGCAAGAGTACAATCGCAAAGAATCTTGTCCAGTACTATGTATATGACATTATTACAAACTATTGGAGTGAAGGTGGAACCGGGAAAATCCATGCAGCGGCAAAGCTGAATAGATATATGACTGAAATATCCGGCAGAGTCTGGATGTTAGCCTTGGACGGATTGTTTGAACGGTCTATGTTATGTGCTGAGAATAAAAAGATTGCAGGTCCGCGAAACGAAGAGTATGTGGTTCTTAATTGCATTTACTTCAAAACTTTTACTGTTATGGATCAGCTATCACTTGATCGATTCGATGTTGAACAGATTGTGCCAAAGGAGCAGACGAGAAAACTCATTGAAGCGTACAATGGCGAAGGGCTGCCAATAAGGTGTACATTACAAGAGATTACAGGGATGGTGATTACACCAGCTTCAGAGTCTAAACAGCAAAGCAAGAAAGTGAACTTTGCCGATAAGTGCGTGTTGAGGCTGGTGCAGTCTTTGGATTCTGAATTAGTTAAGGCTGGGTGCAGTTCGTATGTAACCGCGGACGGAAAACGTGGTTATGTAATTACGGTTTCTAAAGTGTATAAGCAAGGAAAACGTGACAAGTACTGGTTTGCTTATAGACGGAATCCTCTCGAAGACTTGAAAAACTGCGAAGAAACCTTTGTAGTATATGGGTGCAAAGATGGGCATACAATGTTGCATTGCCAGTTCCACTGATTGAGGAGCATATAGAGAGAGTAATTCGGATACAGAAGGAGAGAATTAATATAATGATTAGATTGGCAACAGTTTTTAGCGGTATAGGAGCAATAGAACATGCATTGCAAAGAATGCAAATAAAAAATGAAATAGTTTTTGCCTGTGATAATGGTGATGTATCAATTCTTACCAAGAAAATAGATATGAATATAGATGAAATCGGAAACGAATTAAAATCTTTATCGAAGATTATCAAAAAAATAAAATTTAATAATGAAGTAGAAGATTTATATAAAAATCAGTTGGATGGTATGTTGACAGAAGCGCTAAATGAGTATGAAAGTGTTCTTTATAAACTTGATTCTTTTCCGAAACAAGATACAGAATTAGTAAAAAAAATATTACAAAATGTTATTTCCATGAAGGGAGTAAAAGCTTCAAGAATAAAAGAGTATAAGAAATTTTTGGATGAACTTGGGCAGGGATCTGAACAACAGGCAAAACTTAGGGAATTACAGGTTATACTTGAAGTTTCAAATGACTATAAAAAAGATAATTCACTTGATGATCTTGGAAAAGATATTGAATTTGAGAGTGGAGATGATATTGATTGGAGAAGTATTTCGGAGCTGGTATATTCAGCATATGAAAAGCTGGAATCTTTGGAAGGAAAGAAAATAATTCGTAAAGTGCAGGATTTATCACAGAGAGCAAGTCAGCTACATGAAAAAATTAATTATATGGCTGTCCAAAAAAAGCTTGAAGGTATGGGAGAGGACTGGGCTGCTCGAAAAAAGTATGTAGATTCTCTTTATGAAGGAATGGAAAAGAGAAATAAGGTAAAATTATCATATATGGCAAATTATAATATAAAAGATGAGCAGCTCCATTGGAATGTTGCATTTTTAAATGGCAAGCAATATGCAGGTCAGGTGGATCTCTTTGTCGGTGGAAGCCCTTGTCAATCTTTCTCTTTGGTAGGTAAGCAACGTGGATTAGATGATACAAGGGGAACACTTTTTTACGAGTATGCAAGATTGATTGATGAAATAAAACCAAAAGTTTTTATTTATGAAAATGTAAAAGCTGTTACAACTCATGATGGTGGAAGAACATGGAAGAAAATGCAACAGGTTTTCTCTGAATTGGGATATAAATTTACATGGTCAATTTTAAATTCAAAGAATTTTGGCATTCCACAGAATAGAGAAAGATTATTTGTTGTGGGATTTCAGGAAGATTTGGAATTGGTAAAAGACTTTAGCTTTCCAGATCCAATTCCCTTAACAAAAAAAATGAAAGATTTTCTTATGGATAATGCTCCAGGTGGATATTTTCTGCCAAAGAAAGGGGTAGAATTTGTAACAAAAGAAAAAAACCTTTCAAAACGATTTACACAAATTGACGGTGATATACAATTGTGTCAAAAGAAGAATCAACAGTTTAACTGGCATGGCGATTTTGTTTTTCAGTCAGAAGAGGCAGCAAAAGAGAAAAAGATACCAGAACTTGAAAAATATTTTTTATCAGAAAAAGTGGTTAAATATGTAATGGCTACAGGAACAAAGAATTTTTATAGTAAACCGAAAATAGATTTAGATATTGCAAGACCATTGCTTACTACTATGCATAAAATGCATAGGGCTGGAGTTGATAACTATGTTACAACAGATGGAAGGCTAAGAAAACTCACACCAAGAGAATGCTTGCGTCTTATGGGATTTTCTGACAATTTTAAGATAAAAGTATCAGATACGTCTATGTATCAGCAGGCAGGTAATTCGATTGTAGTTGATGTTTTAATCCATATTATGAACAAAGTTATTGAGAGTTGCCCATCTTTAATTGAGGAGGAATGAAATTATGTCATTTACACCATTTGCGAGATATAGAAATTTTACATTGGCAAACCTTAAAGCTTTGCTTGAAGTTTATCCTGATATGGCGAGAAATATTTCATGGGAAGATGCAAAAAATTTTGCAGAGGCAAAATCAAAAGGTTATAAAAGGACAGCCTATCAGCAGGCATGTCAGTTTGGACTAGAGGATAGATCCAAAGACAGTTTTAAAATACACAACTATTTATATACATTTGATGATGAAAATCTTGAAAAATATCTTGTATTTTGGTTTAAGACTTATTTTACCCCAAATCCATATGTGAACTCAACTGATGAGGCTTTTCTGCTATATTGCCGTCTTTGCGAAGATATTTTACAGAGTGAAAGCCATTCTGTGAATTTTGAAGATTTTGTAGAAAAGAATATCGGGGGAAAGAGTGATGATATTTTACTCAATGCAATAAAAGCATATGCAGCACCTGTAAAATACAGAAAAGTCGGAAATGATGATAATTTATATATTCCTGAATCTGATATTAATGCTATTGAAGAGGAAGTAAGTTTTATTAAAGCAACCTTCCCTATTGGTGATTCGAAGTCTGAACATGATTTTTTTGAAAGATTCTCATATGTAAATTTCTGTAAGTTTTATGGTGAAAATGAAAATCCTGATGTCAAAGATGATGAAGAAATTCGATTGGCAGATACTTCCCGAGTAGAATTACCGTTTGATCAAAGTAAGGAATGTGCACATCAGCTTGTGGATTGTGTATATAGAATAGATAATTTTGAAAGATTTTCCGGGATTTTGAAAAACAATGATAAAAATGTCAAGATTATTACAGATGATTTAGGTGGTAATTATCTTAGATATATGTTTGCTAAATCAACATCTGACTTGTATGAAAATACCAGCGGTGGAAAGACACGTGTATTTTTGGACAAAGACTATGAAATTACACTTGATGGGATAACAGAAAAATGCAGATTATCAACTGAGTGGGTAAGCTCAGAACTCGGAAATGGTATCGCAAGTGCCAATTATCTTATGGCATTAATGAAGACCATTAATATATACTATTCTGATGTCTTAAAAATCTATGAAGAATCTGGAAGATGGTACTTAGAGTATTTGAAACAAGACTTCAAGTTTTCTGATTTGCCAGCGTGTTTTAAATCAAGGTTTGCTCAGAGATATATTTGTTCTCTTTTGGCGAAACCATTCGTGATTTTAACCGGAAACAGTGGAACTGGTAAAACAAGAATTTCTAAGCAGTTTGCAGAATATCTTGAAGTTGACTTTGGAAATAATGAAAAAAACTGGCTACTGGTTCCTGTTGGTGCAGATTGGACAGACAATACAAAAATACTTGGCTTTTACAATCCATTAGCAATTGATGGTAAAGGCGAGTATGTGAAGACGGCTATTTTGAAATTGATTGAAAGGGCGAACCTTTCGGAAAATAAAAATATACCATTTTTTATTATTTTGGATGAAATGAATTTAAGTCATGTAGAAAGATATTTTGCAGATTTTCTTAGTCATATGGAAACACCGGATTTGAAATTCGTTTTGGATGGATATTCAGGTGCAATCAGATACCCTGAAAACCTGTTTGTGGTTGGGACGGTCAACATTGATGAAACTACATATATGTTTAGTCCAAAGGTATTAGATAGGGCTAATGTAATTGAATTTAAGCCGGAAGAAAACGCTGTATTGGATTTATTTATTAATCCGGCAGATAATAAAAATATTAATCCTGCTAGTAATGGAACAGCAGAAGCATTTGAAAAAATGGCTGTACTTATTAGAGCTGGAAAGAGTAATTTGGATATAAATATACTTGTTAAAATTCAAGGCGTTTTCAAACAAATTTATGAGATTGTTGAAAAGAATGGATACGAATTTGCATATAGAACTGTTCGGGAAATACGACAGTATTTATCGGCAACTTATGAACTTATGGAAGATAAGGAAAATTTTGATATTTACGCCGCAGTTGATGAACAGTTTATTCAGAAGATTCTTCCCAAAATTCATGGGAATAGCAAAGAAATAGGCGGACTACTTGAAGAACTGGAAACATTATGTATGGAGTATAATTTGCCATTAAGTAGAGAAAAGATTGAGAAGATGAAAGGAAAACTTGCACAGATTCAGTATGCAAGCTTTATATAAAGTATGGTTGCAGCATTACGCTTCAGGGTGAATGGAGATTATGATGCATACATTTACCCTGTCGGAATATACAATAGAATAGACTGGGAAAATGAGTTACCTTGCCAGTTAGGCACAGATTATTCAGTATATTTATCTAAATCAGAAGATAATATTGAGGCTATTGATATAGCAAATGGACTGGATGGAAAGCCGATTTTACGATTAATTGAAACGAAGCAATATATTATCAAGTTGGATAATAAGGGAAAAGATTTCATATCGTTACCCATTTTACAGAATGAAAATAACAAATCTCTGAAAATTTATAGAGATGAAAATTCTGTTACATTCCAGTTTATAAACCTGAATTATTCATGAGCATATAAAAATGCTTGATACTACAAAGCCTTGAA
>OFGK01000705.1_pt1 | contig 24969 bp, 23 predicted proteins | sample 1521771 | NCBI WGS metagenome assembly OFGK01 (sample SAMEA3504088, study PRJEB24116) | mouse gut metagenome | biome: mouse gut; feature: mouse-associated habitat; material: faeces | place: Denmark | collected 2011 | reverse complement strand
CCAGCCAGTATGTGTCAAATACTTGTCCGATAATCTTATACTCCGCACGGATTTCTCTCTTCAAAAGATTTTCCGTGAAGAAATCCATTTGTTTTGCTTCCTGTTTTGCTTCTTGTTTTACGTTCTCTTTTACTTCCGGTTTTATTACTTCCTGTGTACGGCGATAGGCGGATGCTTCTTTAATACGGTCCATCTGCACTTCTGGTCTATGAATCTTGGTGGTATCCTTTACTTCGGCAGCAGAATGCTGTCTGTGATAAGATGTCACTCGCTCTTTCATCTTTTCCATGAAATAATCCAGATTTTTCTCCGCCAAAGCTTCCTTTGCCTCTTTCTTTAGTTCTTTTTTCTGTTCTTTTTTTGGTTCTTCTGTTAGCGTTCCTTTTGGAATCGCCTGCTTTTCTTCTGCCTTAGGTATTGAGGGTTCCGGCAACTGGATCTGTGGAATCAACTCTTTTTCCTGCAGTCCCATTTTTACACTGTCACAAACGAAACGGTATACCTCCTGCTGGTTGGAAAAACGAAGCTCCATCTTGGTTGGATGTACATTCACATCTACATTTTCTCCTGGAATCTCAAAATGCAATACCGTAAACGGATATTTATGCTGCATCGTAAAATCCTTATAGCCATCCTCGATTGCCTTATAGAGAATCTGGCTTTTGATATATCTTCCATTAATAAAGTAATTTTCAAAATTACGGTTTCCACGGCTGATCAGCGGTTTCCCAAGAAAGCCTTTCATGCGCATTCCCTGATACATTTCGTCTACTTCAATCAGATTATTAGCGATTTCTCTGCCAAATATATGATAAATTGCATCTTTTAAATTACCGTTCCCCGAAGTATGGATTTTACTTTGTCCATTATTGATAAACTGAATAGAAATTTCCGGGTGCGACAGGGCAAGCCTTGTAAGCAGATCACCGATATGACTTGCTTCTGTCATCGGTGTTTTCAAAAACTTTCTCCTCGCCGGAGTATTGTAAAATAACTGATGGATCAAAAATGTCGTGCCATCCGAAGCCGCAGTATCCTCAAGAGAAATTTCCTTGCCTCCTTCGATCACATATCTGCTTCCTGCAATGTCGTTTGATGTTTTTGTAATCAATTCCGCCTGTGTCACCGCCGCTATACTAGACAATGCTTCTCCTCGAAATCCTAACGATGAAATATGTGTCAAATCGTCGGCTGTCCTAATCTTACTCGTAGAATGACGAAGAAACGCATTGCGGATATCTTCTCTTTCTATTCCGCAGCCATTATCTGTAATCCGAATAAACGAAATCCCGCCATCCTTAATCTCGGTCACAATTGCTGTCGCCCCTGCATCAATCGCATTTTCCACAAGTTCTTTTACGATCGAAGCCGGACGCTCGATCACTTCTCCGGCAGCAATTTTATCCACAGTCAGCTGATCTAATACCTGTATTTTCCCCATTTATGTATCCTCCAAATCATTACCAACGGTTTTTCAACTTATTCTGCAGCTGATAAATGGTATTCAGTGCGTCCATAGGCGTCAGATTCGTAATATCTATCGATTTTAATTCTTCCAGTACATCATCATCCTTGACGGTATCAAACAACGAAAACTGTGCCAGATCAACTTCATCATACTTTTTCTTTTTCGGTTTGGAATCATTTCCTTTCACAGCAATATCGCGAACCCTTGTCGTAATATCTGCGTCAGAAAGTTCTTCTACGATTTCTTTCGATCTTGTAATGACAGTATCCGGAACGCCTGCAAGTTTTGCTACCTGGATTCCGTAGCTCTTATCTGCGCCGCCCTTTACAATTTTACGAAGAAATACGATATCATCGCCCTTTTCTTTTACGGCAATGCAATAGTTATTGACATTATTCATTTTACCTTCCAACTCAGTCAATTCATGATAATGCGTAGCAAATAAGGTCTTGGCGCCAAGCAGTTTTCCGTTGCTGATATGTTCTACAACCGCCCACGCGATAGATAAACCATCAAACGTACTTGTTCCGCGCCCGATTTCATCCAGGATCAAAAGGCTCTTACTTGTGGCATTGCGAAGAATATTCGCTACTTCTGTCATCTCTACCATGAAGGTACTCTGTCCGGAAGCAAGGTCATCTGAGGCTCCCACACGAGTGAAGATCCGATCTACCAAGCCGATATTGGCGCTTGACGCAGGCACGAACGAACCAATTTGCGCCATCAGGACAATCAGCGCACTTTGGCGCATATAAGTAGATTTTCCTGCCATATTCGGTCCTGTAATAATCGAAATACGGTTTTTCTTGTCATCCAAATAGGTATCATTATCAATGAACATGTCGTTTGGTATCATTTTTTCAACCACCGGATGTCTGCCACCCTTGATATCAATCACGCCTCGTTCGTTGATTTTTGGTCGGACAAATCGATTTCTCTCTGCCACAAACGCAAGAGAAGAAAGCACATCAAGATTTGCTACTGCTTTCGCAGTATCTTGAATCCTTACAATTTCAGACGCTACCGCATCCCGAACCTTACAGTATAATTCATATTCCAATGCATAAAGCCGCTCCTCCGCTCCAAGAATCGTATCTTCTAGTTCTTTTAACTTTGGAATTGTATAACGTTCTGCATTGGCAAGGGTTTGTTTTCTTGTATAATAATCCGGAACCATCTCTTTAAATGAATTCGTCACTTCCAGATAATAACCGAATACTTTATTAAATTTCACCTTTAAATTCTTAATGCCTGTTTTTTCACGTTCCTCGGCTTCCAATTGTGCGATCCACATTTTTCCGTCTGATTTTGCAGTACGAAGCCTGTCTACTTCTTCATGATAACCTTCTTTTATAATGCCGCCTTCTTTCATGGCAAGCGGCGGTTCTTCTTTGATCGCCTGCTTAATAAGTCCGCACAAATCTTCCAGTGTATCGAACCCTTCGCAAAGTTTCATAAGAAGAGGAGCTTTTAAATCCTGCAAAATGCATTTGATATGCGGAAGCATCGATAAGGAACTTTGAAATGCTGTTAAATCCCTAGGATTTGCGGATTTATACACAATCTTGCTCACAAGACGTTCCAAGTCATAAACCGGGGTCAGATATTCTCTGATTTCTTCACGGCAGATCGCATTTCCAACGAACTCCTCCACGGCATCGAGACGTTCTGTGATCGCCTGTTTCTCAATTAATGGCTGCTCGATATATTTTCGCAAAGTCCTTGCTCCCATGGCAGTCTTTGTCTTGTCCAGAATCCATAAAAGCGACCCTCTTTTTTGCTTTTCTCTTAAGGTTTCACACAGTTCTAAATTTCTTCTCGTAGAACTATCCAAGATCATGTATTTTCCTGTTGTATAACCAGTTAATTTTGTCAGATGGTCAAGCGATGTTTTCTGCGTCTCCAAAAGATATTTCAAAAGTGCCCCAGCGCCGATAATGCCGCATTCATAATCTTTTAATCCAAGCCCTTCCAAAGAACTCACTTTAAAGTGATCTTTTAAAGTATTGACACAAAGAAGATCATCAAAATACCATGCTTCCAGCGAATAAATCGTAATTCCGAGACGTTCTTTTAACTCTTCCAAATCCACACCGCTCATATAGAATGCTTCATTACATACAATTTCTGACGGCATGAATTTATAAATTTCATCAAATAGCTTTTCCGAAGTCTCGATTTCTGTCACAAAATAGTCGCCAGTAGTAACATCCGCAGTAGAAATGCCATATTTATCACCAATGTAGACAATGCACATAATATAGTTATTCTTGCCTTCATCGAGTGCCTGTGTATTCAAATTCGTTCCTGGTGTCACTACACGGACAACCTCTCTCTTTACAATCCCTTTTGTCTGTTTCGGATCTTCTACTTGTTCGCAGATCGCTACTTTATATCCTTTTGATACGAGACGGTTTAAATATCCTTCTACGGAATGATACGGAACTCCGCACATCGGGGCGCGCTCTTCCATTCCGCAATTCTTTCCGGTTAAAGTAATCTCAAGTTCTCTTGATGCTGTAATCGCATCTTCAAAAAACATTTCGTAAAAATCGCCTAATCTATAAAATAAAATGCAGTCCTTGTATTCCTTTTTCATCTCTACATACTGCTGCATCATTGGTGTTAATTCCGCCACGGTTTTCTCCTCTTTCCAATAACATTGTAATAACCTTAAAATTATAACTTTTCTACAAATTTTTGTCAATTCTTACAACACATGATAATCTGGTCTGGATTCATGAAAAATAAAGTGCATCAAATATCCGCCCAAGAAGATTCCAAGCACACACAATGCAGAAAAAATAATCATAAACGGGACACAGATCTGTCCCCAAAGCTGGAGTGGCTGGTCGCTGTAATCCCATACAGCCCAATGCATCCATTTATTGACAATGATGCCGGTTATAAACTCACAGCAAGTCACAAAAAATATACATCGTACTATCTGCCTCCATAATGGATCCTCCCACTTCGTGACCATTCCCTGCCAAGTGCAAAACCAGAGACAAAGTCCTCCCAGCAAAAACATCGTCCAATGGGAGAAGCCGCGAAATGCAACTTCAAATGCATAATAAAGACTTCCGCCCAATAGGACCAAAAATATATATTCTATTATCCTTTTCATGTAAAAAACGCCCTCTCTATGTTATTCACACATAGTTTGGGCCTTTTTTTCACAAAATATAGATGGGAGTTATTTCTTTTCCCCATTTACAAAAGATTTTTATCTCATGAAAGCCGATGACCTATATAATAAAATCCCCTGCATTCATCCAGATGAACCTGCACAAGTTTGCCGATCAGTTCCGAATCGCCTTTAAAATGTACGAGAATATTGTTGCTAAGGCGTCCCGTCACAAGAGACGTATCATGGTCATTTAAAGCTTCTACCAGTACCTCCTGAGTCGTTCCCGTATGAACGCTGCATACCTTTGAAGAAATGTCCTGTACTTCTTTTAAAAGTCTGTCAAAACGGTCTTTGATCACATCTTCTGGTATCTGATTCTCCATCACGGCAGCAGGCGTTCCGCTGCGTTTGGAATAAATAAATGTAAAGGCGCTGTCATACTGTACCTTTCTTACTACGTCCATGGTCTCAAGAAAATCTTCCTCTGTCTCTCCCGGAAATCCCACAATAATATCTGTCGTCAGAGAAATATCCGGCACTGCTTCTTTAATTTTTTCTACCAGCTTAAGATACTGTTCTTTGGTATAACGACGATTCATCTTTTCTAAAATTCTTGTGCTTCCGGACTGTACCGGTAAATGCAAATGCTTACATATTTTTTTAGAACATTTCATCACTTCGATCAACTCATCGGACAGGTCTTTTGGGTGCGATGTCATGAAACGGATTCTCTCCAAACCTTCTATCTTTTCAATCTCTTGCAGCAGCTGTGCAAACGTCATTGGCTCATCCAATGTTTTTCCATAAGAATTCACATTTTGTCCAAGCAGCATAACTTCAACTACTCCATCAGCCACCAGATTTTCAATCTCGCGGATGATATCTTTTGGCTGTCTGCTTCGTTCGCGTCCTCTGACATACGGTACAATGCAATAACTGCAAAAGTTATTGCATCCAAACATGATATTCACGCCGGATTTAAACGAAAATTTACGCTCGCTCGGTAAATCTTCTACGATTTTGTCCGTATCTTTCCAGATGTCAATCACCATGCTTCCTGATTCATATCTTGTCGCAAGCAATTCCGCGAATTTATAGATATTATGTGTTCCGAAAATCAGATCCACATAACGATAACTCTTCTTTAATTTTTCCACAACATGCGCTTCCTGCATCATACATCCGCAAAGTCCAATCATCATATGCGGATTTTTTTTCTTGACTCTGCTAAGCTGTCCAAGTCGTCCATATACTCTCATATTGGCGTTTTCACGCACTGTGCATGTATTAAAGATAACAAAATCTGCATTTTCTTCATTCGTTTCCTCTTTATACCCAATCTGCTCTAAAATGCCGACTAATTTTTCAGAATCCCTTGCGTTCATCTGACAGCCAAACGTTGTTACACAAAATGTCGGCGTTCTGCCAAGTGTTTCGGCAAGCCTGTCCACATACTGCTTTGCCTTTGCTATGTAATAATATTGTCTTTGGGGCTCTTGGATCGGAGCCTCTTTTATAAGGTCAATTCCTGTCAAATCTAAAGACTGCATTCACATTCTCCTTCTTTTTGCTTTCTCCATTCTATCTTATTCCACTGTATCTTATCTCATTATTCAAATTGATTTCGTTGTTCATTATATATATAATCGATTGCGGAAAGTTTGTCTGTAATCACTTTCTTTTCAATCTCCATATCCAAACACAATTCATCTAAACTTTTATAATGATCCCGAAGCTTCGTGTTTAACACACTAAGTAACATAACAGGATCATTTGGTAATCTCTGACTCATACTATCCCTTCTTCCGTTATGATCATATGCGGACAAATATCATGCATTTCAAAAGGAATTGCTTTCTCTACCTGAAATGAAAAAGCAAGCGCCATTGTCTTACAATCGGTATGCGTCTCCAGATATTTATCATAAAATCCGCCTCCATAACCGATCCGGTGACGTTGTACATCAAAGACCGCTCCGGGCATAATGACCAGCGGATGCCTGCCATTTGCCATTTCGCAATTCTTAGGCTCTAAAATGCCGCAGAATCCTTTTTCCAGCTGTGAAAATTCTGTCAGATAATAAAACTCCATCCGACAGTCATCTATCCGCGGTACCCCCACACGTTTTTTTGATATCCAAGCTTGTTCTATAATCTCTTTTGTGGATACTTCTCTTTGATAGTCTACATAACAGTAAATCTCTTCTGCCTGCAAAAACCATGGATGCGTGATGACACGACGGACAATGGCCGCATTTTTTTCCTGCCATTCCTTTTCGGACATATTCCTTCTTCTTTCCAGTATCCTTGCCCTAATTTGCTTTTTTGTTTCCATACTTTTCGCCCAGATTTGTCACGCTTCCATCTTGATTTTGAATCGAAATATTATTTAGCTGACTTCTTAAATTCCCTTTTACGGACGCAATAAATTCAGCGCGAAGCAGTTTTTGTTCCTGCTTTTCTTTTTCCGTAAGCCCCTCTGCTTTTGATTTTCTGTATAATTCATTAATTCTTTGAATTTTTTCATCATTCATTTTCTTTCGTTCCTCTTTTCTTTGTTCTGGAAAATTGCATCTATATCTGTTGATACTGACCATTATATTACACTATATTGTTTTGGAAGTCCAGTCACGAAAAATGTTCAGCTGGAATAATTCTCCAGAAATCCATAAAGTTTTTTGGTACCTTCTATTTTCTTTTCATTTCTGACTTCTGCCTTTATTTCTTCCGGCAGCGATTCGACACGAATGCTGGTTACTTCGAAAATAGTTTCTTTATCTTCTTTATAAACGACTACATATCCGTCTACTTCTTTCAGATAATAAATTTCTTCTTTTGTGGCATTGCCCTTAGTAGCAATACTGATTTCTTCTGCTATCCGATTGGCTTCTTTCTGTTCTTTTTGTTGTTTTTGTGTTCTTTCATAGCTTTTTTGATATGCTCCGGATATCGCAACTAAAAAAATGACAGCAATAAAAACTAAGCCGGTACTGTATTTTGATTTCATAGGCTTCTCTCCTTTTTATACAGTATCGGCTTATTTTATTATGATTATTCTTTTTCCGCCTGCAAAAGATGCAATTTATCAAATATCCTTGCAAGCGCAGCGCCTTTTGGCATAGAAAGAATTTCTTCTTCCGTCAATCCTCCAAGCAGCAGCAATGCTGCCGCATACACGAGCACTGCAACTAGGAGTGCAATCACCGTAGCCAATGTTCCGCCCGCAAAAATATCAAGCAATGTATAAACTGCAAATGTAATAATTCCCATGACACCTGCCGCAATCAACGGGATGACAAATGTCCGCTTTATTTCCTGACGGTATCCAATTGCTCTTCGAATCGATTTTTGATTCAAAATGCACATACACAGCGAGAATATAATATTACCAACAATAATAGAATAGATATTCCATTTAAACATGACTAACATCACAAACACGGAAATCAAATGAATTATCAATGCAACTGCCGCATTTTTTACAGGTGTAGTCATGCGATTGATTCCCTGAAGCACCGCATTTGTTACGGTGGACAGACAGAAGAATACTACACTGATCGCGCCCAGATTCATAAGTCGGGATGGAATTTCTATATTACCGCTGTAAAACATCGTAAGAATCGGTTTTGCCATAATTGCAAGTCCCACAAAACACGGTATCGCAATCAACATGGAAAAACGAATTACAAGATAAATTTTTTTATGTATCATTCGTTGGTCTTTTGTAGTGACTGCTGCAGTAAGACTTGGCATCATGGATACTCCTAGAGCATTCGCCATCGCAAGCGGAACATTGATCCATGTATTGTATTTTCCGCTGAACATTCCCCATAATTGCGTATATTCTGAGTACGCATGACCCTGAACGTTCATGATATTATAAAATAACGCCATATCAAGACTTTCACTGATGTTATACATTGTAGTGCTAAGGAGTACCGGCGCGCAGGTGATCAGAATAATTTTAATCAGCTGTCCCGTTGTCTCATCTCTTTTTGTAACATCTCTTTTTATTTGCCTGCGGATAACGCCACGATAGCAATATAATAAAAAGCCAAGGAAGAAAAGCGCTGCAGTCGCACCGAGTACCGGTCCAAGCGTTGCTCCGGCAGCTCCGTATGCAGCATCAAAATTCTTAATTCCATTTGACTTAGCCAGTTCTTTACCCAGATCGAGGAATGCAATGGCGCCCCAGATCGCTGCAAGCGCGTTGACAACCTGCTCTATGATCTGCGAAACCGCAGTCGGAATCATATTTCCCAATCCCTGGAAATAGCCTCTCAATACTGCGATAATGGATACCACGAACAAGCCAGGTGCAAGGAATCTAAGAGGATATGCACTCAAAGGGGATTTCAAAATATTATCCGCAATAAAATCAGCTCCAAAGAAAAATACGATCGCGATGATCCCTCCAACACAGGCAGACAATAAAAACGCAGCCTTAAAAAGTTTCCATGCATTTCTTTTTTGCTTTTTTGCCAATCTTGCAGAAACCAGCTTAGATACGGCAAGCGGCATACTATAAGATGTCAGCATTAACGCCAATGCATATACGGCAAACGCAGTACTGTAGTACCCTTGTCCTTCATCTCCCAATATATTTGTCACCGGAATCCGGTAAAACAGGCTGATTAACTTTACGATAATCCCTGCCGCTGCTAAAATGGCGCCCTGCGCAAGAAATCCGCCGCCACTATCTTTTTTCTTTTGTTTTGCTCCCATTCAAACACCTCATTTAGCTATCTATTAACGTCTGATACATAGTTTGTCCAAAATTTCTTTTTGCATCTGTTCCATTTCCAAGCGCTCTTTTTCTTCCATATGATCGTACCCAAACAGATGCAGCATACTGTGTGCGATCAGGAATGCAAATTCCCGTTCCAGGCTATGTCCGTATTCTTCTGCCTGTGAAATCACTTTCTCCTTAGAAATCACAATATCTCCAAGAAGCAATTCACCGCTTTCCGGGTCAAAATATTCTTCTGCTTCTTCCAGAAACGAAAAATCTCCTGACGTTTCGTAATCAACCATAGGAAATGACAATACATCTGTCGCAGCATCAATGTTACGGAAATTTTTATTCATTTCCCGAATCTCATCACTCATCGTCAAGAGCAGATTCACGGTCGCTTCATACGGACATTCCACATAATCAAGCGCTGCCTCGGCAACTTTGTTCGCTAATTCTTCGCATGGAAGAGAAAGTTCCAATCCGCCTTCTTCTTCAAAATACAATGTCATTATCTTTTCCTCCGCTCTCTGGCTGCACGTTTCTTGGATTCGTTTTTCTTCTCATAGTCCTCATATGCTTTTACAATCTTTTGTACAAGCGGATGCCTTACGACATCCTTACTCGTTAGATTACAGATGCTGATATCATCAAGATTTTTTATCACTTGAATCGCTACGTCAAGCCCTGAGGTCTGACCGGCCGGTAAATCCTTTTGCGTAATATCACCTGTAACAACCACTTTCGAGCCAAATCCAATACGGGTCAAAAACATCTTCATCTGTGCCGGCGTTGTATTTTGTGCCTCATCTAAAATGATAAACGCATTATCAAGCGTACGGCCACGCATATAGGCAAGCGGGGCAACCTCAATAAGCCCCTTCTCAGAATTCTTTAAAAAGCTTTCTGCTCCCATGATCTGATAAAGCGCATCATAAAGCGGTCTTAAATACGGATCGATCTTACTTTGCAAGTCTCCCGGAAGAAAGCCTAATTTTTCACCTGCTTCAATCGCCGGCCTTGTCAGGATGATCCTTCCTACTTCATTGTTCTTAAAAGCTGTAATTGCCATCGCCATCGCCAGATACGTCTTTCCTGTTCCCGCAGGACCAAGACCGAAGGTAATCATCTTATCCCGAATCGCATCTACGTATTTTTTTTGGCCTAATGTTTTTGGTTTTACGGGCTTGCCCTGAATCGTATGGCAGATTACCTCTTTATCAATGGCAAGAATATCTCCGCCCTCTTCTTCTATCGTCAGCGCCAGTAAATAGTCCACATTTTGTTCCTGAATCTCATTTCCTCTTTTTGAGAGTTCCAAAAGCTGTAAGAGTACGTGCGCTGCCTTTTGGGTCTGGCTTTCATCACCTAATATTTTCACCTGTCCATCTCTTGATATGAGACTGACACGAAGCGTCTTTTCTATTTTTTTTGCGTACATGTCAAATTGACCAAACACATTTCCTTCGTGCGCTGCCGGTATTTCTATAACTTTTTCCAAAATACTCATTTAAGTTCTCCTTCGGACATCTTCTCGATCGGTGTAATCTGTGTATCGCGAAACTCTATCGCCGGCTCTATCATTGTCAGCGTTCCACTCGCTCTTACAACCGTATTACCCTTATATATTTTAACATCATTTTCGAGAATTTGAACCCCTTTTTTCTCTAATTCACTGCAAAATCGTGAAAATCTTGCACTCAAATATTCTTTCAGTTTTTCATCACTGTACTTTTTCTCTTTTATTGTGTAAGGTTTTACCGATTCTATTCCGTACAGGAAAGGTAGAAAAAAATGCGGCAAGAGTTCTACCTGTTTTTCTTCACATAAATAACTGCTGTGCTCATAGCTGTTTTTCAAAAAACCAAGTGTAACCTTCCAGTCCCCGAATTTCAGAAAAACACGTTTTCTTCCAATTCCTTGATATGATTTTTCTTCATATGTGGCAGCCATCTCATCTTCGTATGTTTGTGTCGTACGGATATCAATGTCCGCATCTGCCTCCTGATACTGATAATTCACAACTGTTCCTGCGTCGTCTATGATATCCACCTTTCCGAGCACGAGAAGATCTCCCTTTTTTACTTCTGTTCCGGCAGTTACCATAGGAGTACCCTTTCGGGTGACAATGCGTGTCACTATCCCATCCTTTGATGCCACGATATCTTTTGGAGTGGATTCTTTTGTATTATCTTTTGGGACAACGGTTCTGTCGCTGTTTTCCTTGATCGCAAGCTTAAGTCTCGTTCCCTCAAGAGAAGCCGAGACCCAGATGATGTCATCAAACTGTTTTCTGATATCTTTGACAATGCCCGGACAATCTACCTTTCCTTTTCTCATTCCGTGCACAACGCCGGTGTCTTTCAAATATTCCAGAATCTGTTCATCTGTTCTTGTATAATTTCCGGTAATCTCAATGTCCCAGACAAAAAGGGAGAGCCCGTAAATAAGCGCCAGGCAAAGAATTGCTCCGGCAAAAAGCATTTTTCTTTTTCTGTGGCGGTGTAAAAAAAAGGGAAGACCATACTTCCCTTTCACAATTACTTTTGTATTCGTTTTCTTTAAGATAGGCCTAAGCTTCCGAAAACCTTTCACGCTTATGTACATCTCATATGCGCGCTCATTCGCACGCATTCCCCATAGTGTGATGCGGTGATGTTTACACAAGTTTATAAATCGTTCCGGAGAATAGCCTACAATCCGGATATACAGATATCCTTGCAGATAACGCAGTAATGATAAAATCATAGAATCCCTCTTTTAATCTCCATATTCGATTGTTTTGACACATCCTGTCACTTTCATCTCATCATTCGTATAGTAGGAAATCTGCAGACGGCATCCGGTAACCTTAATCTGTCCTTTTTTTGTCTGCACTCGGATCAGTTCTTCTGTGTATTCTAAAATTCCGCGATAATTTTCAATATATAGCTCTTCACGGCCAAGCATGGACAGCACCGGAACGCCAAGAACGACATCCTTAGGCATATCCGCAGCTTGCGCCATACGCATTTTCCAAGATGGATGCTCTGATCTTTCTTTCATAAGAAAACACCATACCTATCCATTTATTACTTCTAGTCTATTTTGACAGATCAAAAAATATGACTGCGATATTTTCCCCAGATGCTTCTTTGTACATATTCATAGGCACTGTCATAGATAAAAAATCCTACTTGCCCTGCTGCAAATACGATCATCCACATCACTTTTGATAACTGTCTTGTGAATAATACTTCTCCAAAAAAACAGATCATGATCACATAAAATATATTAAATACCAGATATTTTGCAATCCATAATAACATCATGCGGCTCTTTTTTCCGGAGTAACTGGTCAGGCGTTTCCATAAAAACTCACGCATCCAGATATAACACCCCATCGCTGCATAGGAAATCACATAAAATTTATTTGGCGCCAGAATAAATCCAAGCAGGATTCCCGCAATAAGGAATGCTGCTCCTGCGCTTAAATTCATCTCTCGTATTACAATTCCGACAAAGTAAGATGCCGCTGCCAGCAAAAATAACGTATTTGTCTCTATAATGCTCCCTAATACCATACAGACTATAGACAATGCCAGCAACAAACCTCCAAATGCCATCTGCTTTGCTTTTACATGCATGCGCAAAGGTCGCCTCCCATACATTCACACAGGGAATCCATGATCCAAAGATCACAACACAAATTACCTGTGCCGCAAGTAGAGTTATTTGGCGCACCGCCATAACCTTTCCCATAAGGATTCGACTGATATTGGCTTGAAGTCCAGTTTAACTGATTCAGAAGCTGCTGATACTGCGGATTATGCGGCTCCATATTAACCGCCTGAGCAGCATGTTCTCTTGCAAGCACATTATTCCCCATGCCCATATTGGCAACTCCGCTTAAATAATACCATTGAGAACTGCGGCTTGGCATACGATTTAATACGTTTAACGCATCACGGAATCTTCTGTTATTAATGAAGTTGACGGCTGCCTGCATCTCCACATCATTTGTACCAGAGCTGCTTTGCTGGTAATTTCCATATCCATAATTGTAACTGCCGCTTCCGTGTTCACGCTCTTTCATGATCATGTCGTAAGCTTCCTGCACTTCTTTAAACTTTTCTTCTGCAAGATCTGCAAGCGGATTATTTACATTTGCATCCGGATGATACTTTCTTGTAAGATCTCTGTACGCCTTCTTTATCTCATCATCTGATGCATTCTGAGGTACACCTAGTACATCATATGGATTCTTTGTCATATTTTATTCCTCACTTTTCTTCTTCTCATTTTGAATTTTGTGATAGCGGTTCCAAACTCCATCATATAATATATTTCGTAAAATGTCTATATCTGATATACACGGAAGCTGCTCAAATGCAGCCGCACTTTCTGCAATCATCATGCAAAGAAGCTCCTTGCACTTTTCCTCAAAATCCGCGGATTTTGACATTTCCAGCAACGGATTATAATTTCCCTTCTCTTTATCTTTCTCAAGATCATCATATGCGTCCATAATATAAATAAATTTTCCAAGATAAAATCCAATTTTTCGAAGCCGCTCTTCCCATATATCTTTTTTGTATACAAAAAGTTCTTCCATAAGTTTCCCAAAACATCCTGCCGGTCTATCAATTTCCATAACGTTGTTTTCTTCACATACGGATAATTCTTTTAAACACTTCTGTATTACTTTGGTTTGTCTTGGATATTTTTCCACTGCCTTTTTTACTTTATGACGAAGCAGACAGGTCCCTGCAAAGCCGCTTACCTTCTTTTCATCTATCCAATCGTCTTTCATGTGATAATAAGCAAGAATAAGATTCATGTCGGCGGCATATTCTGTTATTTTATTTTGCAGCATCATTTGCTTTTTCACCGGATGGATCTTACAACGATGCTTGCTCATCATTGTTTCGCTTTCATATAAGGATGTCAGAAGAACAATGGCAAATGTCATATCATAAGTAAGCGTAATCTGTCCAAGACTTCCATAATTTTTTTTCAATGTCTGACAAAGACCGCAGTAATATGCCTTATATTTTTTGAAATCCTTCACTTTTAGTTCCGCTTCCTGTATTGTTACATAGCCAAACATAGTCTCCTCCTGTAAATTTCTTTCTGCTGATATCGTCTTATTTTTTATATTGTCATACGCAATACTCCAAGCAAGAGTAAATGCGCCGGATAGAACACATAAAAAAACCATTTGGAACATTTACGGTTTTCGTTGTTCTTTTCTCTTTGATAATAGGTGCTGATTATGATACCAGACGCTATCATACCTATGCAGGACATAGCCGAATATACAAATACGTCTGCCGTATGCGGATAGAATTCTATTTTCGTCATAAAATTCACAACAAAGAATATTGTGACACAGATACCGAAAACTTTCATAAGTTTTTGTCTGTCCTCTTTACATTTTGCAAACATGACCACAAAAGCCGGCGCTAAAATCCCCCAATCCATAAACAACGTTGCCATGAACAATAAGAATATCAGTAGATAACGTTTTTGCGGATTCCATACATATTCCAGTACTATGAGGATCAAAAAGCAGGTAAATAGTGTAAACATCATATTCAGCGCCAAATATCCGGTTACCATTTGAAATGGTATCTGCGAGATCAACGCAAACACGAAAAGTCTTTGTCCATATTTTTTTCTGGAATGGGTATATGCAAAACCTTCCACAAGAAAATAGCACATTGTAATCGCAGTAAAATATCCAATATCAATAAAAATTTCATAAAGCAATGTTTGGCCTTTTAAAAATACAGTTGCAAAATGATTGCAAAACATCGCCGCCATTGCTATATATTTAATACAATCTCTACTCATTTTTCCTTTTGAAAACAGGGGATATGTGCATTTCACACATACCCCCGCTCTTTATTCTTTATCTTTAATTTCACTATGCAGCTGCTGTAAGGATTTCACTTCGCCGCATCCTGGTTTCTTCAAAGATTTAATACCGCTTACGGTTGCTTTTGCTGCAGCCATCGTCGTCATATACGGAATCTTCTTTTTGATCGCAGCCTTTCTAAGATAACTGTCATCTGCCATTTTTTCCTGACCGATTGGTGTATTGACGATCAAGTCAATCTTTCCGTTTGTAATCAGATCTAAGATATTTGGTCTTCCTTCCTGAAGCTTATTTACCATCTCAGCCTCAATCCCCGCTTCGCGAATCAATTCAAAAGTATGTTTAGAAGCAAGAATGCGGAAACCTGTTTCGGCAAATTCACGCGCTAATTCTACAACTTCCGGTTTATCTTTATCATTTACCGTGATAAGAACTGTTCCTTCTAATGGCAGCTTCGTCTGTGTTGCTTCCTGCGCTTTGAAGAATGCTTCGCCGTAGAATCTGGAAAGGCCAAGTACTTCGCCGGTAGAACGCATTTCAGGTCCAAGTACCGGGTCAACCTCCTGGAACATATTAAATGGAAATACAGCTTCTTTTACGCCGTAATATGGAATATCCTGTTCTTTTAACTGAGGTACAGGTGACGGTCTGCCCGTCAGCTCACTTGTTACGATATCAATTGCAAGCGGAACCATGCGGATGTTACATACTTTCGATACAAGCGGCACAGTTCTGGAAGCTCTTGGATTCGCCTCAAGCACATATACTTTGTCGTTCTCAATTGCATACTGCATATTCATAAGACCTTGGACATGCATCTCTTCTGCAATTCTTCTTGTATATTCTTTGATTGTTTTTACATTTTCTTCTGAAATATATCTGGATGGAATGATACATGCCGAGTCTCCTGAATGAACTCCTGCAAGTTCGATATGTTCCATCACTGCCGGTACAAACGCATGTGTACCATCACTGATCGCATCTGCCTCGCATTCCGTAGCATGACCTAAGAAACGGTCAATTAGAATCGGGCGGTCCGGTGTCACGCCGACTGCCGCGTTCATATATCCTACCATGCTTTCTGCATCATATACGATTTCCATGCCGCGTCCGCCAAGTACGTAAGAAGGACGTACCATAACCGGATATCCGATTTCTTCTGCGATAGCAAGCGCCTCGTCTACATTAACCGCCATTCCTGACTCCGGCATCGGAATCTCCAGTTTATCCATCATTGCACGGAATAAATCACGGTCTTCTGCCAAATCAATAACTGACGGAGCTGTTCCTAAAATCTTCACTCCGTTTTTCTCAAGATCAGCAGCCAGATTAAGCGGTGTCTGACCTCCAAACTGTGCAATTACTCCAACCGGCTTTTCCTTCTTATAGATACTAAGCACATCTTCCAAAGTCAATGGCTCAAAATACAATTTATCAGAAGTATCGTAGTCTGTGGAAACCGTCTCCGGATTACAATTAACAATGATTGTCTCAAATCCTAGTTTCTTTAAGGCAAGCGATGCGTGTACACAGCAATAATCGAATTCAATACCTTGACCGATTCGGTTTGGTCCGCCGCCAAGAATCATAATCTTTGGTTTGTCTTCATTGACCGGATTCTTATCTTCGGTATTATATGTCGAATAATAGTAAGCTTTGTCTTGGGTGCCGCTTACATGTACGCCCTCCCAAGCTTCTTCCATACCGATAGAAATTCTCTTCTCACGGATTTCTGTTTCTGTTAAATCTAAAATCTGACCTAAATACTTATCGGAAAAACCATTCTTCTTAGCAGAAATCAGTGCTTCGTCTGACGGCAGCACTCCTTTATGTGCAGCCAACGCTTCTTCTTCTTCTACCAATTCTTTCATCTGTTCGATAAAATAGTGTTTTACTTTGGTAAGATTGTAGATTTCTTCTATTGTTGCACCCTTTCTAAGTGCCTCATACATGATAAAATGACGCTCGCTTGACGCCGTAATCAACATCTTAAGCAATTCCTCTTTTGTCTTCGTATCAAAATCTTTTGCATGTCCAAGACCATAACGCCCGGTCTCTAAGCTTCGGATTGCTTTCTGGAACGCCTCTTTATAGGTTTTACCAATACTCATAACTTCGCCTACGGCGCGCATCTGCGTACCAAGCTTATCTTCTACCCCTTTGAATTTTTCAAATGCCCAACGTGCAAACTTAATTACGACATAGTCTCCGCCTGGCACATATTTATCCAGTGTTCCGTATTTCCCGCAAGGAATATCTTTTAACGTAAGTCCTGTTGCGAGCATCGCAGATACTAAAGCGATCGGAAACCCTGTCGCTTTGGAAGCAAGCGCGGAAGAACGGGAAGTTCTTGGGTTGATTTCGATGATAATATCTCTGTCCGTCTTTGGATCGTGTGCCCATTGCACATTACATCCGCCGATTACTTTGACAGAATCTACAACTTTATGAGATTTTTCCTGTAAGCGCTTCTGCACTTCTTCTGAAATTGTAAGCATAGGAGCAGAACAAAAAGAATCGCCTGTATGAACGCCAAGAGGATCAATATTCTCAATAAAACATACGGTAATCATATTTCCTTCTGAATCACGTACGACCTCGAGCTCTAATTCTTCCCAACCTAAAATGGATTCTTCTACAAGCACCTGTCCTACCATACTTGCCTGAAGTCCTCTCGCACATACGGTTTTTAATTCTTCTACATTATATACAAGACCGCCGCCTGCGCCTCCCATCGTATATGCAGGACGAAGTACAACCGGATATCCAAGTTCGTCTGCAATTGCCAGAGCCTCATCTACAGAGTAAGCGACCTCGCTTCTTGCCATCTCAATCCCAAGACTGTCCATCGTATTCTTAAACTCAATTCTGTCTTCGCCACGTTCAATGGCATCTACCTGCACACCGATAACTTCTACATTATATTTTTCAAGTATCCCTTCCTTGGCAAGTTCTGAGCATAAATTAAGACCGGACTGTCCACCAAGATTCGGCAGCAATGCATCTGGTCTCTCCTTTTCAATAATTTGTTCGAGTCTTTCCACGTTAAGTGGCTCAATATAAGTAACGTCAGCAGTCTCCGGATCCGTCATAATGGTAGCCGGATTAGAGTTTACCAACACGATTTCATAACCTAAATTTTTAAGGGCCTTACATGCTTGTGTACCAGAATAGTCAAATTCACACGCCTGTCCTATAATGATAGGACCGGAACCGATAATCAGTACTTTATGGATATCTTTTCTCTGAGACATCGTTCATTTCCTCCCGTTTGTTAGTATTACAAAAATTTATCTTGAAATATTATACCTGAAAAGGTGTTAACTGACAATGCTAAATCTCATCTTTTTCAAATATTAATTTTTAAAACTATGTATCGGAGCCGGAATTCTTCCTTTTCTGCTCACAAAAGCATCACAAGAAAATTCATTCGCCGGCATAATCGGTGCATACCCCAAGAGTCCGCCAAATTGGGCTGTATCTCCTACATCTTTTCCAATAACCGGAATAAGACGCACTGCTGTTGTTTTCTGATTCACCATACCGATTGCCATCTCATCTGCAATAATGCCGGAAATCGTACTCGCACTTGTTTTTCCAGGAATCGCAATCATATCAAGACCAACCGAACATACACAAGTCATTGCTTCTAACTTTTCCAAGGTCAATGCCCCCGCATGTACTGCATCTATCATTCCTTGATCTTCACTAACCGGAATAAACGCACCGCTAAGACCACCCACATAAGAAGATGCCATGACACCGCCTTTTTTCACCTGGTCATTTAACATTGCCAGCGCTGCTGTTGTACCCGGTGCACCTACACGCTCCAGACCGATCTCCTCTAAAATTTCAGCCACGCTATCTCCGATGGCCGGTGTCGGAGCCAAAGATAGGTCTACGATTCCAAACGGGACATTCAAACGTTTCGAAGCCTCTTCTGCCACGAGCTGCCCAACACGAGTAACCTTAAACGCAGTCTTCTTAATCGTCTCACACAATTCACTGAAATCTTTTCCTCGTACTTTTTCCAGCGCCTTTTTTACAACTCCCGGGCCGCTGACTCCAACATTAATAACTGCATCTGCTTCTGTCACGCCAAGGAAAGCTCCCGCCATAAACGGATTATCATCTGGTGCGTTGCAGAATATCACAAGTTTCGCACAGCCAAGAGAATCATTCTCCTTTGTTGCTTCTGCCGTTGCTTTTACCATCTCACCGCAAAGGCGCACGGCATCCATATTGATTCCTGTTTTTGTAGAACCTACATTTACAGAACTACATACTCGTTCTGTCACAGATAACGCTTTTGGAATAGAACGAATTAAAAGTTCATCTGCTTTTGTCATCCCTTTGGAAACCAAAGCAGAATAACCTCCAATAAAGTTGACATCTACTTCTTTTGCTGCTCTATCAAGAGTTTGAGCGATGCTGACAAAATCTTCTTCTGTCTTACATGCTGCACCTCCTACCAAAGCGATTGGTGTTACAGAAATACGTTTATTCACAATAGGAACAGCAAACTCGCGTTCAATTTCTTTTCCTGTACTCACTAAATTCTTTGCCAATCCAGTGATCTTTTCATAAATCTTTCGATTCACCTCATTTATATCGCTATCACAGCAGTCTAATAAACTGATCCCTAATGTTATTGTGCGGACATCTAAGTTTTCATGTTCAATCATCTGATTTGTTTCATTGACTTCAAACATATTTATCATAATATTTTCTCCTATATTCTATGCATTTTATCAAAGATTTCTTCCCTTTGAAGTTTTACTATAACTCCCATATTAGCCCCTACCTGTTCTAACTCCTCTGCTAACACATCAAAACCTTTCTCTGACTTTTGCATATCTACTATCATCATCATATTGAAGTATTCCTGAATAATAGTCTGTGAAATGTCCAAAATATTTACATTATTTTGAGCTAGATAAGTACATATATTCGCAATAATTCCTACGGTATCCTTTCCTACTACTGTGATAATTGTCTTTTTCATATATCTTTCCTCCATTCATTTTATTTTTTATATGGTAATTAAAGCAGAAGGCTTATCTCTTTTGGCTACTTGTAAACAAAATCCTGAATCAAAATATTTTCGATTGCTAATCGCGAGTTCTAGTTTTACTGTTTCATAGGCTAATGCTTCATAATTATTTTCTTTACTCATATGCCCTAGAAACACATATTTTAACTTTTCACTTACAATTTCACATAATAATTTTCCAGAACCTTCATTAGACAGATGCCCTTTCTCTCCTAATATCCTCTTTTTTAGCTGATAAGGATATTTTCCTATTTCTAACATATTCACATCATGATTCGCTTCTATTAAAATGGCATCTAATCCCTTTAAATTATGAATCGTATAGTTATCATATGTTCCCATATCTGTAGCAACTGCAACTGATTTTGTTTTATTGCTCACTCGATATGCCACAGGATTAACAGCATCATGAGAAATAGAAAATGGGTGTATTGTTAAATCTTCTATTTGAAAGTCTATATCCGCAGTAATGGGATGAAACAAGTCATATGGTATTTTTCCCAAATTTTTCATTTGACAGAGTTCTTTGATGGTTTCCTTAGTTGTATAAATAGGAATATGATAACGTCTAGCTAAAATTCCAAGACTGCTCACATGATCTAAATGTTCATGTGTCACTAAAATACCCTTTATTTTTTCTATCGAAATATTATTTTCTTCTAACCCACTCTCAATTCGCTTTCCACTTATTCCAGCATCGATCAGCAAATTTGTCTTTTTATCTCCTACATAAATACAATTTCCACTGCTTCCACTAGCTATACTCAATAGCTTCATATACGTAACCTCTTTTTCCCATTTACAAATTCAACTCTCAATCCATACGAACTAATAAATGTTTTTCATTTATTATACGTGTATCCTCTCTTCTATGTCAACTGCTTTAAAGATTTATTTTTCCTAATGTATTTGTCAAATACTCTTCTATATATCTTCCCAATTCCTGATGTTCTTCTTTTAATAGTTCTGCATCCTGCTTTAAAATCTCATTTGCAGCTTCACTCGCCTCCTGTAGAATATTCGCATCCATAAAAACATCTCCTATTTTAAATTCCATGATTCCACTCTGTCTTATCCCTAACAAATCCCCCGGTCCTCTCAGTCTTAAATCTTCACTAGCGATAAAAAAACCATCATTGGATTTATTTAAAATTTCTAATCGCTCTAATGTTTCTTTTTTATCTGAGCCGCTGACAAAAATACAATAAGATTGTTCTTTTCCTCTTCCCACTCTCCCTCTCAACTGATGTAACTGTGCTAACCCGAATCTCTCCGCATTCTCTACCATCATCACAGTCGCATTAGGAACATTTACTCCTACTTCAATCACCGTAGTAGAAACTAATATCTGAATCTTATTTCTAGAAAATCGCTCCATAATCTCATTTTTTTCTTTAGGTTTCATTCTCCCATGCAAATATTCTATCTGAACAGCAGAAGAAAAATGTGTTTTTAACATCTGTGTATAATCTAACACATTTTCTGCTTCCATCTGTTCACTTTCCTCCACCATAGGGCAGATGATATAAATTTGTCTGCCCTTTTGTATCTCATTTTCAATAAAACGATATGCCTTAGGTCGATAATTCGTATCCACCACACAATTTTTAATCGGAAGCCGACTAGCTGGCAATTCATCTATGACAGAAATATCCAAATCTCCATATAAAATAATTGCCAATGTTCTAGGAATAGGGGTTGCACTCATGACCAATACATGTACTGCCTCTTTTTCTTCTCCTTTTTCAGATAAAATCTCTCTCTGCCTCACTCCAAATCGATGCTGTTCATCGGTAATTACTAAACCTAATCGATGAAATTTCACCTTCTCTTGAATCAATGCATGAGTTCCAATAATAATATCCACCTCATGATTTGCAATCACTTCATATGCCTCTTTTTTTTCCTTTGCTGTCATAGAACCAGTCAATAAAAGAGGTTTTCTTAAAATGTGATGTGTTTGAAATAATTCTAAAATATTTTCGTAATGTTGTCTTGCCAAAACCTCTGTAGGTGCCATCAAAGCCGCTTGATATCCATTCTCCGCTGCCTCTAACAATGTCAAAATCGCTATCATGGTCTTTCCAGACCCCACATCACCTTGTACCAATCGATTCATAACTTTTTCTTCTGCTAAATCCCTTTTAATCTCTTTCCAAACTTTTTTCTGTGCATTAGTGAGAGAAAATGGCAACCCTTCTATCAATTTTTCTGTCGCAGAAACAGGCTGCATAGGATATTGATTCTTCGTAATATCATTTGCCTGACGAAGTTTTCTTAAGGCTAAGATAAATAGAAAAAATTCTTCAAAAACCAATCTTCTCCTAGCTATCATAAGTTCTTTCATATCCTTTGGAAAATGAATCGTTTTTAATGCAAAATTATATTCTGCCAACTGATATTTCTTTCGTATACTATCTGGCAAATATTCCCTTCTCATCTGTGTCTGTTCTAATTCTAAAGCCTGTTTTATCGCCTTTATAACAGCATGATTTGTAAGCCCCATTGTCAGAGAATAAATAGGCTGCATTTCGTTAACTAACTCATCATATTCCGCTAACCCATATATTTTAGGCTGTTCCATTGTCAGTTTCCCTGCTTTAAAGCCTACCTTTCCCCGAAATACAAATCTGCATCCTGCTCTCATTGTCTTTTGTAAAAATGGCATATTAAACCACATGATCGCTAATGTCCCTGTAGAATCCCTCATAACAGCTTGAACCACTTTTGCACTCTTTTTTGTTGTATTATTTTCTGGATGGGAAGGTGTTCTCATTTCTGGAGCTTTTATCAACATCCCCTCTACCGCTTGAATATTGCCAGCTCTTATTTCCTTAATAGGAACAGGTTTTTTATAAATATCATAAGTTCTCGGGTAAGTATGTAGCAAATCTTCTATAGAATTTACTCCTATTTTTTGAAATAACTGTTCTGCCTTTTCCCCCACCCCTTTTAATTGGCGTATTGATGTCATACTCTCTGCCCTCTCCTAATTTCTTTTCCTTATCACTTCTTCTAAAACAAGTTTCTTTTGTGAATCTATCGCAGTGAATGTTACAATTCCGTCTACATGAAAGTCAAAGGGTCGCTCCGGCGAGGGAGTATTTAGGCGAAGCCGCGCTTTCGCTCCGTTCCAGACGTAACGGTACTAAGCTCACAGCCCATAAAGGGCTGTTTGCTAAGTGCCGACGTCTTCCAAGGGGTTTCTTTTGGAATAAGCCCCTCGCAGGAAGCTAGTTTATAGGCATAATTTAGTCTGAGATTTGAGAAGTGAAACGGCAAATTTTTAGGTGTTTTATGAAATTGTAAATGTTCTGCCTTATGATTTGTTTGTTTTTAGAGAAACGGGAGGTTTAAAGTAAAGGTAAAAGCTTTAAAAATTTCGTTACTGTTGCGCTTGCCATAGCGAACCTTTGATGCTCAAGTAATATGTTTTGGTATAAATTCCCTAAATAGGCTTGCAAATTCTCTGGGTATGGGATATACTGAAAATGTAAGTAACTATAGTGAAAGAGTGTTTTATGTTTAGGAGGAGAATATTTCATGAAAGTAAAAAAAATTTTGTCAGTAATAGCAGCCTCTTGTTTTATGGCTTCTATTTGTGTGATGCCAATTAGTGCGCATCATGGGGGACATGGCGGAGGACATCATGGTAGGACATGGAGTCAGAGTAGCACACAGATCACTTATACTACATGTAATGTAGAAGGGTGTAATATCACTTATAACCATATACATGATGGACAATATTGTTATGGACATTTTTTGAATGATGGTCATAATCATGCTGTTTGTACAGTAGATGGTTGTACCCAGACAGGAGTTCATAGTCATGATGAAAATTGGTATTTCTGTCATTCTAATGAGGTATGTATGGTAGACGGTTGTACCCAGACAGGAGTTCATTATCATGATAATGTTTATTATTATGGTTCTTGTCATGAAAACTGTAACGTAAATGGTTGTACCCAGACAGGTTTTCATCATCACAATAATAATTACTATTTAGGTCATAATGGAAACGGTTGTTATTCAGGAGGCTGCTGGCATTAAGAGTAAATTTAAACTTGTTTTTGTGTTCTTTCAGAAAGCCAAATAGAGATATATTTACTTTTTGATTGTTATTGAGGAAAAGATTTATCCGTTTTATTTTTAGTGTTGATATATTCTACATTGGCAATTTCACTAATCTGTGATTGACCCATAGAATTTTCCATGATATAATTGCAGCGATAAATCGGAAAGGAAAAAGGTGCTCTTATATTTCACAAAGAGGAAGTGCAAAAAATACTGGCACAGGCGCGGCATATGGAATGGGTGTGCCCTCGATTATGGGCTGATTACATGTGGAGAAAGATATGGTCAAATATTTATCTGTGATGTGGAATATGTCTTTGACCTGAAAGCAGGTAGCTTTCAGACGTTTTATCAGGATTGGCTTAACTTTATTTTGGATACAGAACAATTCAAAGAGGAGCTGGAAATGTGGAGAAGACTCCGAAACAGATAACTTTCAACTAAAAAATTGAGTGTTTATCAACACAAAAGATAAAAGTGATTAACTGTTGAAAATGGAAATTGATTTTTCTATTTTTCAGCAGTTTTTTCTGTTTTTTTCGCTATAATTTTTGTATCTATGAAATTCGTTTTTCACAGATTAGAATAGTCAAAAAACTAGCGAAGGCAAGGAAGTATTCCAAAAGAAGCCCCTTGGAAGACGTCGGCAC
>OFGK01000702.1_pt1 | contig 24999 bp, 22 predicted proteins | sample 1521771 | NCBI WGS metagenome assembly OFGK01 (sample SAMEA3504088, study PRJEB24116) | mouse gut metagenome | biome: mouse gut; feature: mouse-associated habitat; material: faeces | place: Denmark | collected 2011 | reverse complement strand
CGGAGCCGTCGGCACTGTAGACGAGGACACAGAGATTGCTTATCTGTTTCACTGCGTTGCCGGCTGACCTGCTGCCTCCAAGGCTGGACTTTGCCAAGTCCTTGAATATGATTGTGCTGCTCACGGTAGCATCGCCTTCGACAATGCCTTGGTTGTCAAGCAGTATCTCGTCGGTACAGCTTGCCACGGCAGAGGCAAGTGTAAAGATGAGAATGTATTTTATGAGTCTGTCAATCATTTTAATACTATCTTACTGTTCGTACGTCAAGTCCGAAGTCAGGGTTAAGAATTATTTCGGTATAGGGTATAAGCTTGACATCACATGTTATACCGGCTTTGCCGAGTGTTATATTCACTTTCACGTGAGTGTTGCGCGGCAGGATGGGAAGGTTGTCAAGCTCTTTGGGGGTGAATGTATAGGGATCGGTGTAAATCACCTTTCCATCCTTGTCGGTGCTTTTCGACGCTACTGTGATGGCTACGGAATATGGTTTGTCATATCCGCTTTCACAGAAGTACATAGGCTTATACCAGGTGTAGGTCTTTTCGGGAGTGGTACCGTCGAGCCCATCAAGCTCCACATTATTGACGGTGAAATCGTAGGTGCTGTGGGTTGTGTCGGCAGGCACTTTGTATTCGGTTATGAAGCGTCCCGGAATATCCGCATCAGGATCGGCAGGGAAATTCGATATTGACGGCTTTCCTTTCTCGGGTGAGTACTTCGTGTCGCGTGGCAGTAGATACTGCTTGTCGGCAAGGCGGTTGAAGCTTATTTTCGACAGGGCGAGTCCGGCTCCGTCGAGAGCTTTCACAGTGAATGTGAACTTGACTCCGGCGCGGGTGAGGAACAGAGGCGAGAGTGTCTGGTTGTAGTCCTCAGGGTTCTGTGGCATCTTTATGTCGATGTCGCTCCACACTTCGCTCATGGGTATGTAACGTTTCTCGGTCCCGGTGTTGTCGATGAGCAGTCCGTCGGTGGCTTGTATGGTGAGGTCGGCTATCTCCGAGGTGGGGAATCTGGAATTGACTTTCAGATTGTCGAAGTTGTAGTCGATGCTCTGCTCATTTGCGAAGAGATATATTCTCTTCTTTTCGCCACCTCTCACCTTGAATTTCATATAGTCGTAGCGCACATCTCCGTCTTCACTGAGGGTGAACACTTTGTTGTGCTCCACGGTCTCATCGTCCTGATGGAGGATTATGACACGGAGAGTGCGTATCTTCTCGTACTTCGAGTCCACACCTTCGAAGAAGTTGTCCTTGTCGGGGATGGTGACTACACTTGAGCGTGATGAGTTGTCGGCAGCATCGTGGACCACAACCGAGAAGCTGAGGTTGACAATGGGACCGTCCTCCGCGGGCATGGTTGCCTGGGTGATATTGTCATCGCTTGAGCACGATGCCAATATCATCCCTGCAATTCCTTGTAATTTAAACCCAATATACATAAACACTAATGTCAGCAATGGATTGACTCCCATGCTATCCCCTACTATTTTAGGCTGTATTAACTGTCTTACTAACTGACTGATAAGATAAATAAGCACCAATCCAAACGCATATTTATAATCCCCTCCTGATAGCTTCACAACAGCCCATGGAATTAATGCTGTTCCTGTTCCAAAAAATGGGAGAAAATCTAAAAATGCAATTAAAAGTGCCAATAATAATGCACTATTTACTCTTAAAATTAAAAATCCAAGGAACAGTATCAAAGCCACTACACCCATAATCCGAAATTGCGCCTTAAAATATCCGCCCACTACATTTTTAAAATGCCCATATATAATATTAAAATTTTTTTCAATAGAATCTGGTGTAATTTTTCGGATATATACCATTAATTTCTCTCTGTCCGCAATAAAAAAATAAGAAGATAGAATGATCATAATTGTCTGTATTAAAATATTAGGTATATTTTTCGTAGCATTTCCTACTGCAGATATAGTTGGAGGTGCTATGTTTTGTATCACAGTTCCAATATATTCATTTAAACTATTCCCAATTTCTGTTATGGCTTTTCGAGCGTCTTCTGGAAGTACAACAAGAAAGCTAGAAAATTTTTCTATAATATGTGTTAATTCCTCTTCTAATGCGATATATAAATCTGGAAGAGCATATCGAAAATTCCAAATTTCTGTCACTATTTTAGTAATTAAAAAATATCCTCCTACAATGATTCCGCCAATAACACAAATTATGATAAGAGCAGAACTATGTTTCCTTACAATTTTTAATCTTCTCTCTAAAAATCTCACGAAAGGATTCGCGATCAATGCGATAATCCAGCCGACTACAAATGGCATAAAAAAACTCAAAAATTTAGGACCTAACCATAACAATAAAATAATACCTGAGAGAGAGATTCCAATATTCAATATAATTTTTATATACTTTATTAATAACTTTTTTCCATCCATAGAGTTCCTTCTTTCTGGCATATTGACTGTTTTATTTTATGCAGATATTGGAAAAATCTATCTTTCTCATCTTTTATTTCTCACTCTCTCCTAAACGATAAGTCACAATGCCTCCCACAGCCAATAATAGGATGCCAATTATCAATTCTAAAGGCTTTATTGAAATACCTCCCATGCTGATAAAGATGGCAAAAGGAGAAGCTATAATTAAACCTAAGATAGCACTATAAGTCATAGAACAAAAGCGTTTAAATAAAAATTCAATGACTTTTGCTATCACAAAAATACCCACTATTATTCCTATTCCAAATGGAAATAAAATTCCAAATCCATGCAAAAGTGCGGGCATGTCCATCACTTTTAAAGCGCTTAAAAAATCTGTAATAGCTGTTATAATTGCAGTATAATATCCTAAAATCATCAATACCATAGAACCACTCACACCCGGAATCACCATAGTTGCAGATGCTACCATACCAATGAGAAATAAAATACAAATTGTTCCTACATTGAGTTTATCTAATACTACTCCTGTATCTCCTCCACTCAGCATGGACATGATGATAGCAAAGGCAAATAATAAAATAAATGCGATAATATGCCCTATTCCTATCTTTTTTCTATTTTTTGTTAAATCTCCTTTCAGACTCTTCACTAGAATAGGAATACCGCCCAGAATAAGCCCGACAAAGGTCAGAGAAGTAGCTAATGGGTATTTTTCAAAAAGCCATTCAATCATAAATGCGAATCCGACAATCCCGATCCCTGCTCCCAAAATAACAGGAACTAAAAATTGAATACTCTTTTTAAAATTTTTGAAAATTCCTGTGAGTGAAGAAATTAGCTTATCATATATTCCTAAAGAAACTGCCATTGTTCCTCCGCTCACACCCGGAATCACATTCGCGATTCCAATTAATATTCCACGGATGATATCCATCACAAAATTTATCATTTTTCTTTTTTCTCCTATTCTCTTTCCTTTTGAAACTCATATAGAGCATGAAATAAAGCTTCCATTTGTTCTTCTGTTCCAATCGTAATACGAAGGTAATTATCTATTCTTTCTAAAGGAAAGTATCTCACATAGATATCTTTGCTTTTTAAATATAAGAAAATATCTTTTGCTCTATACTTTTCATGTGTCGCAAAAATAAAATTAGCCTTGGAATCTGGAAAAGAAAATCCCAGCTTTTTCAATTCTTTTTTACTCTTTTCCCTTGTCTGTATGATTTTCTCTATCGTCATCTCAAAATACTCTTTTTCTTCTATCGCTTTTGTTCCTAATAGAATAGAAGGCATATTCATGGTATACGAATTATAGGAATATTTCACATCTTGCAATGCTTTTATTAACTTAGAATGTCCCATCGCATAGCCGATTCGTATTCCTGCCATAGATCGGGATTTTGAAAAAGTCTGTACCACTAACAAATTTTCATATTTCTCTAATAATGTTCTTGCTGACTTCGCTCCAAAATCTACATATGCTTCATCTATGATTACGATAACATCTGAGTTTTTCTTTAAAATGTCTTCTAGTATTTCCTGTTCTTCTTCTACTCCTGTAGGGGCATTAGGATTTGGAAATATGATCCCTCCATTTTCCTGATAATAGTCTTCTTTCTTGATATGAAAGTTTTCATCTAATTTCATTTTTTTATAAGGGATTCGGAATAAATCTGCCCATACATCATAAAAAGAATAGGTGATATCTGGAAATAAAATCGGCTTTTTTGAATTAAAAAAAGTCAAAAATGACATCGCTAATACATCATCTGAACCTACTCCCACAAATATCTGTTCTGGCATTAATCCATAATTTTTTGCTAATGCGTTCACTAATAATTTTGCCTGTGGATCTGGATATAGACGAAGTTTTTCTATTTCCATATCCTTCCACGCTCTTTCTACCGCTTCGGAAGGCGGATATGGATTTTCATTTGTATTTAATTTAATAATTCCTGCCTTTTGAGGCTGTTCTCCGGGGACATAAGGAACTACCTTTCTGATATTTTCTTCCCACGCTTTCATGTGATTTCTCCTTTAACCTGAAAATTACTCTGCTTTTTTTACTCCAAATTCTTCTGCTAATGCCTGAAATCCCGGCAGAGCTTTTACAATAGTGTCATATCCTACACAATAAGCGATACGGACATATCCCGGACAAGCAAAAGATGTACCTCCCACGACTAAAATATTATGTTTTTTCGCAGCTTCACAAAATTCCGTTTCTTCTGTTGGAGTTTTCATAAACAGATAAAAAGCCCCTTCTGGTTTCACACATTCATACCCCATAGAAGTTAAGCTGGTATAGAGCAATTCCCTATTTTTATTATAAGCTTCTACCTTACATTTCGCATGAATGCAGCGCGCAGCCACTCTCTGCATCAGAGAAGGAGCATTGACAAAACCTAAAATTCTGGTCGCCACATTCGCAGCCTTTCTTATCAGCTCACTGTCAGCAGCTTCTTTTGGAATCACTAAATATCCGATTCTCTCTCCCGGCAGAGATAAAGATTTGCTGAACGAATAACCCACGATAGTATTCTCATAATATTTTGTCAAGTAAGGCACTTTTATTCCATCATACACGAGTTCACGATATGGTTCATCTGATATCAAATAAATATGAATTCCATATTCTTTTTGTTTTCTATTTAAAATATCCGCCATCTTTTGAATGGTATCTTCTGTATAGACTACTCCTGTCGGATTATTCGGAGAATTTACTATCACTGCCTTTGTGCGCGCAGTGATCTTTTTTTCCATCTCTTCTAAATTAGGCTGAAATGTTTTTGTATCTGGAGCTACTACTATCAATTTCCCATCATAGTTAGCTACATAAGAACGATATTCTCCAAAATAAGGAGCGAATACTAACACCTCATCTTGGGGATTTAATAATGTCTTTAAAATTATATTTAATCCGCCAGCCGCTCCTACTGTCATAATAATATTATCTTCTGTAAATCTAGTATCAAATTTCTGATTAATGGATTCTGCGATCTCACATCTGACATCTTCATATCCAGAATTATTCATATATCCATGAATCAAGATACTATCTTCCTCTTCTAAAATCCCTCGAATCGCCTTTTCCACTTCTTGCGGCGCTGGTAAATTAGGATTTCCCAAACTGAAATCATATATATTTTCTGCTCCATAAATAGCAGCCATTCTCTTTCCTTCTTCAAACATGGCACGTATAGCAGAACTGTTCTCTACCATCTCTTTCATCTTATCCGCTATCACTTTCACTTAAGCCTCCCTTTTTTACAATATCAAACACATTTTATAGAAATTTCTTTCAATTTATGCTAATCTTAACAGAGATTTTTTTGGAAATCAATAGAACATTCTGTTAAAAATTGAGAATTTTTTCTAAATTTATTAAAAACTTTTTTTAATATCTTTATGCCTCTTTTTTATTAAACTGCATATTATAAAATCCTGCATAAATTCCTTCTTGTTTCAATAATTGCTGATGTGTTCCTTCTTCTGCGATTCCATTTTCCGTGAGCACTAATATTTTCTCCGCATTTCTTATGGTAGAAAGTCTATGTGCGATCACAAAAGTAGTTCTATTCTTCGCTAACTTCTCCAATGAATCTTGTACTACCTTTTCACTTTCGTTATCTAATGCAGATGTAGCTTCATCGAAAATTAAGATGGGCGGATTTTTTAAAAAGACTCTGGCGATAGAAAGCCTTTGCTTCTGTCCTCCTGACAGTTTAATACCTCTCTGTCCGATATAAGTATCATATCCATCTGGCAATTCCATAATGAACTCATGTGCATTTGCATTCTGCGCTGCTACCACAACTTCTGCTTCTGTAGCATTTGGTTTTCCATATCGAATGTTATCCATCACTGTTCCAGCGAATAAATATACATCTTGCTGTACGATTCCAATATTATTCCTCAAACTCTTCAATGTAACATCTCTGATATCAATGTCATCTATGGTAATCTTCCCAGAAGAAACATCATAAAATCTGGGTATCAAGCTGCACAGAGTGGATTTCCCCGCCCCAGAAGAACCTACTAAAGCAATGTACTGTCCTGCCTTTACCTTTAAATTGATATGAGATAATACCTCTTCTTTTGTTTCTTCATATTGAAAAGAAACATTTTCAAAACTGATATCTCCCTTTACCTGTTTTAATTCTTTTGCATCTTCCTTATCCATAATATCTGGATTAATTCTCATAATTTCTAAAAATCTTTCATATCCAGAAGCTCCATTTTGGAATTGTTCTGTAAAATTAATTAACTTCCTCACTGGTTCTGTGAAATTATTAATATATAACAAAAAGGTAATTAAATCTGTCACTAAAATAATATTCTTTGTCATAAACAGAGCGCCTGATACAATGACTACTACTGTGATAAGAGTAGTAAATGCTCCTAATCCTGCATGATAAGCTCCCATATAGCGGTAACTCTCTCTTTTACTCTCAATAAATTTATCATTTCCCTGTGTGAATTTCTCCATTTCAATCTCTTCATTTGCAAAGGATTTCACAACTCGAATCCCAGAAAGATTATCTTCTATCTGAGCATTGATATCTGCTATTCTCGCCCTATTTTTCTTAAATGCCCTTTTCATTTTTTTATTAAAATAAAACGCATATCCTACCATGATAGGAATAATAGCAAATGCCACCAGCGCTAAATGCCAATTCACACTCAATAAAATAAAAAAAGAACCCAATAATTTTATAATAGAAATCACAATATCTTCTGGACCATGATGAAATAACTCACTGATATCAAATAGATCATTGGTCACTCTTGACATAAGCTGTCCGACTTTTTGATTATCATAAAAACTAAATGACAATTTCTGATAATGCTCGAAAATTTCATTTCTCATATTATATTCCATTCGAGCGCCCATCATATGTCCATAATAAGCAATAAAGAAATTACAGTAGCATTCCAAAGCGATCAAACCAATCATAACCGCTGCTAATAACAAAATAATCTGAAATGCCTCATTCATCTCTCGATATATTACATCTGAAGTGATATAGCGAATAATCAACGGCAGAATCAAAGTAACTGCTGCACCTAAAAATGCAAAAAACATATCTGCCAAAAATAGTTTTTTATATGGTTTATAATAAGAAATAAACTTCTTCCATTTATTTTCCATATTTTCTCCTCTCCACAAAACATTCTTTTATCATACTTTACTTACCCCCTATCCTTCCCAACCCCTGAAAAATAGGAGAAAACACAAAGAAAGGCAAGTGACAGTCCACTTGTCCTTTCTATTTTCTCCTTATTCCTTTATCTTATATACTACAACAGTCTGAGCTGTCTTTCCAATCGCATCTTCTACCTGATAGGTGATGGAATATTCCCCCGGAATATTAGGATAAATACTTCCTTCTACTTTTATTTTATCAGAAATATCATTTCCACAAGTATCAAATGCTTTTACACCATCTAACAAATCGATGTCTTTTGCTACTTTTAATTCTGTATCCCTTGTAACTTCTATCGTAGGTTCTTTTTCATGCCAAGGATTCTCTGGATCAGGATCAGTCGGATCCCACTTGCTCCCTTTTGGAAGTTTTATCGCCTCTGGCTTTCCTAATGGTCCGGGATTCTCTGCATCATCATAGATCTCAATCCATGTCCCTAACTCACAATTATCATAGATCCACTTCGCATCTGCTACTGTCAATCGGACACAACCAGCAGACGCTATTGTTCCTAATTCATTATAATTTCTCACACTCACACTGTCTTTTGTCGGCTGTGCACTGGGAACAGAATGAAATAAAATATTCCCTGTTATCCATGTCGCATACTGTCCATAAACATCATGAATCAATCCCTTCATCTTATACTTCCCCTTAGAATCAAATTTTCCTAAAGGAGTTTCATAGCCTGTGGAACAGATCATCGCTTTATAAGGAACAGTATACTCTCCTTCTTCATCTTTTGTATAAATAGTCACACAATTACCCGTCCGATTAACTCTTATGTAATATGGATATGGATCGGCTGTTGTAGTTTCCGTTTCTGTTTCTGTTTCTATCGGCAAAACTGCTGCTCCTAAAGTAGCATCACTTTCTATCTCTTCTGTAAACCTTTGCTCAGAGTTTTCTTCTTTTGCAGATACAAGGAAATCTTCAAATACTCCCTGTTTCTTTTGCCACGCGACAACGAAAAGCAGACCTACCAGCACCAAAGAACTGAGTATGGAAATAGTGATAAAAAGTTTTTCTAAAAATTTCATCTATCCCTCTTTTGATAAATCGCTTCTAACTGACTCAATGCGATTTGTTCTCGATATAATTGTATAAATCTGGTATAATCATCATAAGTATAAGTTCTGTCAGAATTTCTGACGGTAAAGCGTAAAGGTTCTTTTTCTGTCTGCGTATCTGTGCTGTTAGAAGTGGAAGTGGAAACGGGAACAGAAGGAGTTTCTATATCCTCTCCCATATACTTCATCACTCTCTCTACATATGCCTGTGTTTCTTTAAACGGAGGCACTCCTCCATACTTTGCCACATTTCCAGCTCCTGCATTATAAGCAGCCAAACACAATTTTATATCTCCATCATAGCGATCTAACATTTGGGAAAGATATTTCGCTCCTCCCATAATATTCTGCTCTGGATCTTTGGGATCAGTCACTCCCAAGCCTGCTGCAGTTGATGGCATCAACTGCATGACTCCAACCGCCCCACAATGAGACACTGCATTTGGGTCAAAGTTTGATTCTGTCTTTGCCACTGCTTTTAATAAATTCACTGGAACTTGATATTTTTCCGAGGCACGGTTAAAAATATCGTCCATAGGTGTTGCCTGTGTGGATGTGCTAGTCTTACTTGTCTTTTCTAACATAGAGGCAAAATCTGTCTTTTCTGCCGCTACAGCACTATTGGACACTGTCCCTGCCACACTGCGATTATACAACTCCACTGCCTGTATCATTTTTTCTCCTTTCTGATTCTCATTTTCACGCTATTTTTAAGTCTATGAAAGCTGGATACTTTCTGAGTACTTTTATAACTATCACTTTTGTAAAAGAGCCGTCCACAAATAAAATGATATCTTGCTTCTCTCACCCAGCATAATTTTACCACAAACTACTTCAAACATTCAAGAGGATTATAGATCTTTTCCCTGTTTTTGGCGACACTCCCCACATAAACCATAAAATACAGTTTTAGTATTATCCACTAGAAAGTCATGATGTTCTAAAATATGCTGTTCTATATTGCTTAAATATTCACATTGTACATGTAAAAGTTTTCCACACTGCAGACATTTTAAATGAAAATGTTCCCAGCATTTTTCCTGCTCATCTATATATTGATAACACGCTCCTGCTCCTTCTTCGATGAAATATTTTCTTAACACTCCCTGTTGTGTCAGCTTTTCCATATAGCGATAAACAGTAGTCCTTCCAACTTTCTCTCCGCTCTCTTTGAGGTATTCGGATACATCATCAATCGTGACATGACCGCTTTCACACTTTTTTAAATAAGAAAGAATCGCTTCCCGCTGTTTTGTCTTATACCCATTGTGCTCCACTATCTTTTCACCTGCTTTACCTACATGATGCTATTTCCATCTCTCCCTCATTATACTTCATAATGATTGGAAAAGCAATCTTTAAACACCCCTCTTCTTTCATAGAATTAGTTTCTTTTTTGCTGGGGAGTTGGATATCAAGTGGTTCACACGGAAAGGGAGATATTCCCTTGTCAGACGCGCTCTCGCTCCGTTCCAGACGTAGCGGTACTAAATTCGCCGTTCCGCTTCTTGCGGAACAGCTCATTAAGTGCCAACGTCTTCCAAGGGGCTTCTTTTGGAATACTTCCTTACCTCCGCTAGGTTGTGGACTGTTCTGCTTTTTGGAAAGAAAGTTGAGTGTTTCATGATAATTATAGAATAGAAAGGTTAGATAGTAGTTATTAAATGTAAAAATTGTAATTATTTGTTAAAAATTGTAAAATATATGATATAATAAATATATTATATATTGGGAGGTAAATATGAAATATACAGATGAAATATTAATAAAAAAGGGGAATGAATATAAGCAATTCTCATATGGGAACTTAAAGGAAGGAATGTATATTCAAGGAGTTTTCTATGAATTTGCTCGTCAGAAATTAACATTAGAAGATATTAGCATTATACTTCCTACCAATTTTTCTGATATGCCACTTGCTATGGCAAAAGTAAAATATCCCTCTGAACAAAGACCTGATATTATTAAAATGAATGTAGAAAGTGACATCAATTTTACTTTTAAACTTTTAGAATTTCCTCATGCAGAACAAAACTTAGAACAAATCATTCATTATTTTTATCAAGTAATTCAGAAAACTCAGCCCGCAAATGTTTTTTATGAAAAAGATTTTTTACCAATTATGGGGAAAAAATTAGGGTGGTTTGATTTTAAAAGTCATGCCATTGACTGTAAACTTTATAATCTTATGTATGTTATTCCAATTAAAGATAAGTTATTACATGGAATTTTTAATTGTCCTTATGCAAAATCCAAAGTTTGGAAATCTGTTGCACTTTCTGTAATCTCTTCTTTGGAATCAGAGGATTGGAAAGAGGAGGTTTTATGAGAGGAGAATATATTTTTTGTACTTGTGTTGAATTTTTAACAGTATTGGAATGTAAAGTAGAAAAGAAAGTAAATACACATGGAAGAGCTATTTTGTATGGATATATTTCAGCAGAGGAAGAAAAATTGTTACTAAATCGTGTCATGAAAGCTCCTCTAGAGCAAATTTATGTATTAGATGAAAGAGGAGAAAAGCACTGTTTTTTTACAGGTGTTGTAGAAGAATTAAAAATTGAAGTAGAAGGGGAAGTAAAGAAAGCTAGGATTTCTTTTATTAGTGGAACTATTTTGTTGGATTTAAAGCCCAATACTCGTGTTTTTCAGGATATCTCTATGAGTTATAATGAACTATTTCGTGTTATCAATCAAGAATATTCTGATGCACAAACATTTTTGGAAGAAGATGAAGCAATAGGAGAATTTACAGTACAATATGAGGAAACAGACTGGGAATTTATGAAGCGTATCGCATCTAGAATAGGCACAGTATTAATTCCATTCTTTAAGTTTGGACAAATACGTTGTTCTATAGGAATTATTGAAACAGGTCAGAAAAAGGAATTATCTTTTAGCAAATATAGTACTAATAATCATATAAAAGAATATAGAAAAGAAAAACAAATGGGAAATAGCAATTTAATCCCTGCAGATGCTATTTCTTATCAAGTAACAAGTAGAGAATTACTTGATTTAGGGGATTCTGTAATTTTTGAAAATCACTTATTCTATGTATATGAAGCGCAAAGTCAATTAGAAAAAGGGGAACTTTTACATACTTATCTTCTACGTACTAGGGGTGCATTTAGTTGCATCAGAAAGAATAATAAAAATATAATAGGAGCTTCTTTTGATGCTACTGTATTAGATATCAAACAAGATAAAATAAAGGTAAGGATAAAGGCAGAAGGAAAACAAGAAAAGGAAAGCGCGAGGTGGTTTCCCTTTTCTACTATCTATTCTTCTCCCGATGGAACAGGTTGGTTTTGTATGCCAGAAATCGGGGATCATATGCGGCTTTATTTCCCAAATGAAATTGAAAAAAATGCTTATGTCATCAGTGCTGTACATGAAGAAATTCCAAAAACTACATTAGAATCCTATGAAGCAAATCAGAAACAACCACCTCGAAGCAATCCAGATAACAAATCTATCATGAATAAATATCAAAAAGAGGTAGAACTTACTCCTACTTCTATCACATTAACTAATCATAAAGGAATGATGATTCGATTAGATGATGAAGAAGGAATTCAAATTATTAGCGATAAAGATATAAAGGTAGAATCCACAAAAGAATTGAGTTTGTCAAGTAAAGAAGAAAGTTTATCTATTGAAGGAAAAGAAGAAATTAAATTAGTACAAGGAAGTACAAAAATGATACTAAAAGATGAAATTACTGTAGAAGGAGCAAAGATGAAACTGCAGTAACAAGAAAAGGGGAAAAATGCGATACTTTTTTATAGAACCAGATAAAAATTATTCTACTATACCAACTATAAAAAATTGGTATAGTAAAGTACCTATAAGACAATTAGAAAGAGAAGGATTAAAGATTTTACCAAGACGTTGTTTATATCGGATAGAAGAAGCAGACAATCTTTATTATGTGGATATTTTATTTCATCCTTTTCCTATGGTATCTTCTTTAGTCAAGTCTGTGATAGAACTATATGAACCTATGTTACAGTGGAAGCAAGTAATATTGCTTCATCAAAAGCAGGGACGAGTAGAAATTTATTATATACCATTATTAGAAGAAAAAGAATATGTCTATGAGAAAACTAAGTTTACGATCACTCATAATAAATTATTAGAGTTGACCTTAGAACAGAAAAAACTAGGAGATACGGCTGTGTTTTTTTTAAAAAAAGAAAGCTACCATTTTATGATACTTCGTTTAGATGTATTAGAAAGCTTATTAAGAAGAAATGCAAAAGGATTTTTATTACAAGAAGCGGAATGTATAGGAGGGGGAAATATATGTCAGAAATACAATATTTAGTAAGAGGAGCATTATTAAAATGTGATTGTGGAAGCCATCCACGTAGATTAAATCTGCCTATGTGTCATGGATTTTATACAAATAATCATCCAGTCATACAAGAAGAGGATTGTGAGGTGGGAATTCATATCAATCATTTCGGAATCTGTGTATCAGAAACACCCCCTCCCGGAGCAAAAGAAGTTGTATTAGAAAGTTATACAAGACCGGGAGAAAGTAAAGGACCTGATATACAAGGGTTAAAATGTTGTCCTATTATTATAGGCATGTGGAGAGATACAAAAAAAGATACAAAATTAGCAGGAGAAACATCTGCTGTAACTACAGATTCTTTTCTTATTTGTCAGAATGGAGGTCTTATTACTCCTATTACTTCTGGACAAGAATATGAAGATTGAGAGGTAAAATATGGGTAGTATTACAGCAGGGCAAATCCAAATAGAGGGAAGCGTTCTGATAACAAAGTTATTAGAACTAAAAATTACGATTCAGGCGAATCAACATATAACTGGTTATCTAAGTGGAATCATAGAAAAGGAAATGGTAAGAAAGGTACTGCAATTAGAAGAAAATTCTTGGATACAAATAAAGGCAATTACTTCAAATGAAACTAAAAATTTATTGATTGGAATGATTGAACAAGCAAATGTGACGGAACAGGGTAATCATTATAAAGTAAGACTAGAATTATCTTCTGGAACAAAACAATTAGATGTTTTATCAAGAAAACGTTCCTTTCAAAATAAAAATGCAACTTATAAAGAAATAATAGAAAAAGTCATGTCGGAATGGAAAGCTGGAAGTTTTTTATGGCAGGAAGGAACTCCTCAACCAATCGGAAAACCTATTATTCAGTATGAAGAAACAGATTGGACATTTCTTCTTCGATTAGCGAATCAAATGAAAACAATGCTCTATCCAGAATGGAGAAGAAAGGGATGTCATTTTTGGTTTGGTATGCCAAACAGAACAGAAAGTGTGATATTTTCAGAAAAAAATTATCAAGTAGGAATAAGTCCTCGTTATTATGAATTAGGAGGAAATTTAGCAGGATACCACATAGAAGATTTTTTATATTATCAAATTATTTCTTATGAAGATTATGAACTAGGCAGTCTGGCACAATTTCAAGGTCGAACATTAAAAATATGCAAAAAGGAAATATTATTACAACAAGAAGAGCTATATTTTCGATATGTATTAGGAACAGAAGCATTAGTAAAACAAAAGGAGCTTAGACAAAATAAATTTACAGGATTAACATTAACAGGAACTATATTATCTGTCAAAGGAGAACAAGTAAAACTTGCCCTAGATATTGATGAAGGAAAGCAAGAAGAAGAAACAGCATACCCTTATTTATGGACACCAGATAGTGGAAGTGTAATGTATTGTATGCCAAAAGTAGGAAGCAGAGCTTCTCTCTATTTTCCTTGTGAAAAAGAAGAGAAAGCTATTGTAGTACATTGTATGCGAACGAATGGAGATAGTTGTGAAAAAATGGGAAATAGTCAGAAAAAAGGACTTTCTACTGAATATGGAAAAGAACTTTGTATGGAAGAAGAGAATTTAAAATTATTCTGCGAAAAAAGTGGCATGAAAATTTCTTTAGAAGATACAATGGCGATTGCTTTAGAAAGTAGCAAAAAGATAAAACTAGAGGGAGCTTCTATTCATATGAAAGGGAAAACTGTAACCATAGAAACTCCAGTAGAATTAAGACTTTCTAAAAAGTAAATAAAAAACAGAAGGAAAAAGAAATGAGAAAAACAGAAGAATGGAGAGATTACTTTCTTGAACTTATGGAAAGTAGATATGTAGAAACTCGTCAGAAAATAAAACACAATTATCAAAAAAATAAAAAAAGTATTGATGCATCTTTCTTAGAGATAGTAAAACAGTTACTACAAGAGGGAATAGAGAAACAAAAAAAAGGAGAGAAAAAATGTATTTCATTTTTTACCTGCTATCAACTGAATACTAGCATACAAAAAAAAAGTTATGAAATACAAATGAATTTATATAATGCTCAGTTTTATTATGATAAAGAAGATATTTATGCTTTATGGCGACCAGATTTTTTATATGAATATCTTGAAGAAGATATGGATTATTTTAAGAAAAAAGCAGGACAAGAAATCTTTCAAATACGCTATCCACATCTAGAAGAAGCGAGATTGCTCTATACTAATGCACTTTCTATGTTACTTTTAAGCTACCTAAAAGAATGGATACCAAAAATAATAACCTTATCAGAATTCAAAAAGCTAGAAAAAGAAAAGAACTTCCAAATCATATACGGGCAATATATGGGAAAACTTTTCTGTTTATATCAGGAAAAAGAAGAAACTGTAGTAGACAAAAGCTAAAGGGAGGGAGTATACTAATGGGAGAAAGTGCTTTAAGTATGAATTATGAATTTAATCTGCTAGGTATGGCAACAAACTTACAATTAATCGGGGGAGAAAGTTTTCCCATGATTGATGATGAACCAGTAGAAAAAGAAGTAGTTGAAAAAAATTTCTTTGACAGATTTATAGAAAATATCAAACCAAGTGGATTATTAGTATCTGCAATATTTGGAGGAATCGCAATAGTTGCTGCAGTAGTTGCTGCACCTTTAACAGGAATAGCAGCCATAGTAGCAGGAGCAGTGGCAATAGGAGCAGCAGTGGCAAGTGTAGCAGTAGAAATTTATACTTATGGAACAGCACTTATAGATACTATAACAGGACACCAAACAGATGATGATGTTTTCTTAGATAATGCTCTGACAATTGGAGCAACTACATTTGTTTTGACAGCTTCATTTGCAGCCATTCCCGGATTAGCTGCTGTCGGCGGCGGAGGAACTATGGCTCTAGAAGGTGGATTAATCATTAGTTCAGAATTAATAATAGCAGGTGTCTTAGAGGTAGCAGTAGCAGGAACATTAGTAGGAGCTATTGCACTTGCGGCTAGTATGAAAGGAAATGGTAATGGTAATAAAGATACCAGTAAGTATGTCCCTAAAACAGGAGATTGGAGATCTCTTGGAAAAAAGAAAGGTCAATGGTTAAAAGAAAATGGATATGAAGAAGTTCCAAGACAACAACAAGGTAATAATAAAGGAGGAGCTGGAAAAAGAGTGTCAGATGTTTATGATAGTAATGGGAATAAAATAGGAAGAATTGATAAAGGATTTAAAGTAGATGGTAAAACTGTTCCAGAACATTTTCATTCAAATAGTGATTCTACAAATATTCATTACTATTTTAGTGATTAATATAAACTTATAAATACAATTATATCCTAAGATGATATAATTACATAAGCTATCTTAAAATATCTTTCAAGAAGTCATCAAACTTAAACTGAACCACTATCGATTAAAGTCGGTAGGTTCAATGTGCTGCTAAAACACCCTAAAGTTTACTTTCTAAAAGATATGTTTCTTTTTTCTGTATTTGAAGTTATGGGGTTGACCGAAAGGTTTCGCCTGAAGGCGAGGTTTTTAACCCCATTATACAGACAATAAAAATTAATAAATTTCTAATAGTTCAAAGTTTTGTAATATAACCTCTTGAAACTATTTTGTTAGCAAAGTAGAACAAGTTAAAATTTTTATTACTATTTGTGTTGTTAAATTTAGTACTAGAATGGAGATTAATATGAAATATATAATTAAAGATGTTGGATTTACAAGTATAGATAAAGAATATCATATATTAGATAGTATTAGAAAAGAATACGAATCCTTAGTTTTTTATCGTTGTGATACAAAAATACATGAACTGTCAGAAGAATCTTATAGTAATTTAAAAGAAGAATATTTTGAAGGATACTGTAATGATACAATCGGATTAAGCCTTGAAGAACATCTACAAATAAAATTATTGATTATAAACTTTTTAATAAAAAATAAACTATTACCATATACACAACCAATTGGTATAAGTCGAGCAGATGAATATTATAAAAATCTGGTAGATAATTGTTTTCATATGTATCATGATAACTTTGTTGACAAAATAAAAGATATCATTATGAATATCGCGTATGGTAGTGAGTCACCCTATAGAAAAAATTTTATCAACAAACGAATCCTTTATCATAATAATTATTATCTAGATGAAGAAGGAATAAATAAAGTGAATTTTACAAATATTTGGTATATGCCAAATGATATAGATGAAATTTTATATGCAATGGAAGAAGAGGCTATTTATTCCGGAATCATTACAAATAGTAGTAATCCGTTTGATTATTCCGCAACCTCTTTTTGTAAAGTAGAAACTGCTGATAATTATGATTTGTATATAAGCACGAAAGATAATGAAAAATTAAATACAAACACATGGAATATAATTGAAGCATATAAATGGAAAATATTAATTGTATAACTAATAAATTTACCTATCAGTGTTGTTAAGAATAGATAAATATAGATTATTTTTTATGTAGGTGTTATAATATTAATATAGTTTAATTTCCAATTTAAAAGGAAAAGAAAAGAGCTAATCGTTAAAATTATTACTTACATAGGAGTCAATAACACCCCACTTGTAGAAGTGGGGGCTTGAAAAAGCCTTGTTGACTAGCCTAAGTCTTAACGGACTACGTTATTTATGTTATCATACCTACAAATAATTCCCTAGTTTGTAGCTCTATGCAGGCTCTGTAAACAGTTCTAAGTGTAGGAACAGTCAACCTGATAGGTCCGATTACGGCAAGCATTTATAACATTGGCGAAGGGAAACTAACTCCATAGAAGGAGGTGCGAAACTTGAGAGTATTCGTAAAAAATTTAAGAGGGCAAAGTCTAATGCCTTGTTCTCAAAGAAAAGCGAGATTATTACTAAAAAATAAGAAAGCTAAAATATATGCTTATCACCCTTTTACCATCCAATTATTCTATGCAAGCGGAGAAACAATTCAGAAGTGTAATATTGGTGTAGATACAGGCTCAAGGCATATAGGGTTAGCTATCACATCAGAAAATAAAGTATTGTTTAAAGGAGAAATCGACTTAAGACAAGATGTAAAATCCAATTTAGATACAAGAAGAACATACCGCAGAAACAGGAGAAATAGAAAAACCAGATATAGAAAAGCAAGATTTTTTAACAGAGTAAAATCGAAACAGAAAAACTGGCTTCCGCCAAGCATAGAAAGTAAAATTCATCATACGTTTCATTGGATTCACAAACTAGAAAATCTAGTAGATGATTCTAAGCTTCACATTGAAGTTGGGAAGTTTGATGTTGCTAAAATGATACACCCAGACATACAAGGAGAAGATTATCAGCAAGGACAATGTTATGGTTATTTTGATACGAGGTATTTTGTATTTGCAAGAGATGATTATACTTGCCAATGTTGTAAAAAGAAAAATAAGATATTGAGGACACATCATATCCGATACCGTTCTAATGGTGGCACAGACAGAGCAGACAATTTAATCACGGTCTGTACGGATTGTCATACTTCAAAAAATCATAAAAAAGGTGGGATTTTATATGAATGGCAACAAAGACATAAGAAAGTAAAACAATACAAAGAACCACCGTTTATGAATATCATCAGAAAAAGGATATACCAGAAGTATCCGGATGCGGTAATTTCTTATGGCAGCCAGACAACGCCAAAAAGAAAAGAAAGAAATCTGGATAAGACGCATTATAATGATGCAATCATAATCAGTGGAATTGAGGATATAAAAGAAAACCCGAAGGAATGGTTAAGGATAAAACAATTTAGAAAGAAAAAACGTTCCCTGCATGAAGCGGCTGCAAGAAAAGGAAGAAAAGAGCATAACAGAACCCAGAAAAGAAATAGGAAAAATACCTCTTACGATAAAGGCTGGTATCTGAATGATTATGTGGAAGTATTTGGTAAAAAGGGGTATATCAGTGGATTTACAAATAGTGGAGTATACATAAAAAATACGAATGATGACTATATAACAATGCCAGACAAAAAATACAAACAAGTTAGCCTCTGTAATATAGTGCGGATTTGTCATAATAATAATTGGCAATATGAGATACAAAAGATATAGTGCAATTCATCCCACCACTTTAGAAGTGGGGGACTTCTTGCTATATGAGATTAAACGAAATAATTTTTCATAGATTAAGATTTTAAAAGGAGAGATATTTTATGGATTCATTTATTATTACAACAGATACGACCAGTGATTTGCCAGAGCAATATTTAAAAGAACATCATATTGATATCATTCCACTTTACTATGTTTTAGACGGTATTCATTATGGAGGTGAACATAACCTCACTCCAGAGGATTTTTATAATAAGATGAAAAATGGTCTTATGCCTACTACAAATGCTTGCAATCCTGAAGATGTAAAATCACTTTTTATGAAATATATCAAACAAGGGAAAGCTATTCTTCATATTGCATTTTCCTCTGGTCTTAGCAGCAGCTATTCTAATGCTGTTCTAGCGGTAAATGAATTAAAAGAAAGCTATCCTGATGCAGTAATATATGTGATAGATTCTTTATGTGCTTCTTTAGGAGAGGGGCTTTTAGTACATAAAGCCGTTTCTCTTCGTGATAAAGGAACTTCCATAGAAGAAACTGTTCAATGGTTAGAAGAAAATAAACTTCACCTGTGCCATAATTTCACTGTAAATGATTTATTTCATCTGCACAGAGGAGGAAGAGTTTCTAAAACAACTGCTATTTTAGGGACATTAGTCAATGTAAAACCTATTTTACATGTAGATGATGAAGGACATTTAATTCCTCTCTTCAATGTGCGCGGCAGGAAAAAATCTCTTCATGCTCTAGTGGACAGAATGGCAGAACAAATCGAAGGATATGAAAATGACATTGTTTTTATCAGTCATGGAGATTCTTATGAAGATGCGCAATATGTGGGGAATCTGGTAAAGAAGCGTTTTGGAATAGAAAATATTCTGATTCATTATGTTTCTCCTACCATCGGCGCTCATTCCGGTCCTGGTACAATCGCTCTCTTTTTTATGGGCGAAAAGCGTTAAGTGTAAAAAAGGGAATAGAGAGTATGATAAATACTCTCTATTTCACTCTATATGCTATAAGAACCTTTCCCCACAATCCTATAAGCATAATATCAGGATTCAATAATACACATTGTGTTCCTACTGGAATAAAATTATATTTTTTATATGCTATTTCTTCTTCAAATTCTATTTTAAAGTATATAAGAGGAGTTTCTGATGTATACTTTTCCTCATGATTAATTTTTATCCCTTCCTCAGCAATAAATGTATAGATATCTGGTAATCGAAATCTACCTCCATCATCAAAACTCTTTATTGTTATATTTGTTATAACATAATTTGGATTTTTATATTTTGCATCTCCTAGCCGAAAAATCTTAGAAGAATATTCTAATTCATACCCAAGATAATCTTCTGAATCATACAAATCCTCTTCTCGAACTCCATCTAAGGTTGTCCCTGTATACATCTCTGAAGTTAATGCAACCTTTTTAATACGCCAAGTTCCAAAAAAATCATATTTTTCCTCAGAACTCTCTTTTTGTCCTATTATTAAGCCAAATAAAATAATTAAAACAAGTGAGAAAATAATTATTTTATGATACGATTTATAATTTGTTTTATTCATACCCATTAATAAACACTTACGCTTCCTTTGCTCTTCGTTCCTTATAATCATATTTTAAAAAGACTCCTCTCACTTCTTCTGGATCATAAACACCATTTCATAATTTTTTATTTCTCCCTTTATAAAATGGTTCTATATTCTTTTAAAGATAACATTAAAATCATAATATTTTTATAAGAATTTTTGTCAAATAAATTAATTATAATAGAAAAATTTCTTATAAAACAAATGATTAGCCATAAATCGAAAGAGTTAAGATAGTGAAAAGTTAAAAGAACACTTGGACGAAAGGTTCGCAAAGGCAAAGAAGGATTCCAACGAAACCGCGCTCTCGCTCCGTCCCAAATGTAGTGGTACTAAATTCGCTGAACCTTGACAGGTTCGCTCATTAACGGGCAAGCATCTTCCAAGAGGTTTCTTTCGGAATCCTTCTTTGCCTTTGTTAGTTTATCCTCTATTCTAGAGAAACTGGAAAGATCTGTATTACAACTATTGTTTCATCATTTTTTCACTAATAATAAGCTTCATCTCAAGTGCAGTATCTGTTGTTTCACCGGTTTTGGCAAAACCAACTATTGTATTTTGTATATATATAGCAAAAGGAAAAGCGGTGTTTTTGTATACCCACGCCTTTGCTAAACTACGTGTTGTATTCTCTACGAAATTATCTTGTTCTGCAGAAACTTTCAATGCAAGAACTTCATCTATATTTTCCCGAGCGATCTTTTTTAATTCAACTAAAAAGTCCATCTCCGCAATTTCCTTTCGCATTTTCTCTGATATACACATTGTATCACTTGTATACAAATATTCTTAACATTTTCCTGCATTTTACAATAACAGAGCTAGCCCCTTGTCAATGGTCAAGATAAACTGTCTTTGCCTACCGTTGGCAAGTGCATCCCTGCTTATATGACAAACAAGAGAGGAAAAACTAGCTCCGGAAAGACCCTATTCCAAAAGAAACCCCTTGGAAGACGTTGGCACTTAGCAAACAGCCCGAAAAGGGCTGTGCGCTTAGTACCATTACGTCTGGAACGGAGCGAGAGCGCGGTTTCGTTGGAATAGGGTCTTTCCGGAGCGAACCTTTCATCAAAATGTTCCCCTCTCCTATATATCCATACACTCATTCCACTATATCTTAAATCTAAAAGAGTATTGATAATCCCCTTTTTATTTAAAATATTCCACACCAGATTCAAATATCTGTAAATCCTGTTCTCCATAGATATTTATAGCGACAGAATCATCTCTTCTTTCAGAATGTGCCATTTTTCCAAAAATTCTTCCATCTGGACTGGTAATACCTTCTATTGCAGCATAAGATCCATTGATATTCCACTCTTCGTCCATAGATACATTGCCCTCTAAATCGCAGTATTGAGTCGCTACTTGTCCATTTTCAAATAATTTCTTTATCCATTCTTCAGGTGCTACAAAACGCCCTTCCCCATGAGAAGCTGGATTGGTATAAATCCCTCCTAACTTCGCCTTTTGAAGCCAAGGGGACAGATTCGATACCACTTTTATAGATACCATCTTTGAAATATGGCGGTTAATGGTATTAAAGGTAAGAGTAGGAGAATCTTCTTTTTGTCCTATAATCTCTCCATAAGGAACTAATCCTAATTTAACCAGCGCTTGAAAACCATTACAGATACCGAGTGCTAATCCATCTCTTTCTTTTAATAGCTTCTGTACTGCTTCTGTTAATTTCGCATTTTGAAATGCAGTGGCAAAGAATTTTGCAGAACCGTCTGGTTCATCTCCTGCGCTGAATCCGCCCGGAAACATGATAATCTGTGCCTGATTAATTTCTTTCTCAAATACTTCTACAGATTCTCGAATATCCTGCGCTGTTTGATTTTTAAATACCTGAACATGAACTTCCGCATTCGCGCGTTCAAATGCCTTTTGGCTGTCATATTCACAGTTCGTTCCTGGAAATACAGGGATAAATACTCGTGGTTTCGCTATTTTATTCTTACAGATATAAATCTTATCCGCTTGATATAAAGAAGATTTTATAGGTGCTTTATCATCTGTTCCTTTTGTTGGAAATACTTTTTCTAATGTTTTTGTCCATGCGTTTAATGCTTCTTGTATGGAAATTACTACATCTTTAAAAATAAAATCTTTTTCCTTTATCACAGTTGCTATTTTTTGATATGGTACAGAAATCAGTTCTAATTTATCTGCTGGAACTTCTGCAATGATATTTCCAAACTCTGGAGCAAACAGATCCTGTGGCTTCACATCTTCTTCGATTCTCACTCCTAACTGATTTCCAAATGCCATTTTGCTAATAGCAGCCACAACGCCTTTGGCGTCTAACACATAGGCAGATACAATCGCTTTATCTTTTATCGCCTTTTCTATTCCTTCATATAATTTTTGTACTTGTGGAAATACTGGAAGCTGATAAGAATCTTTTTGTATTTCAAATTTTATCAGCACATTTCCCGGCGTTTTTAATTCTGGTGTGATGAGTTCTGGATACTTCGCCACATCTACTGCAAAAGAAACTAAGGTAGGAGGCACATCAATCTCATTAAATGTTCCAGACATACTGTCTTTTCCGCCGATAGAAGGCAAACCAAATTCTAATTGTGCGCGATACGCTCCGAGCAGAGCAGAAAATGGCTGGCTATAGCGTGTCGGATCTTCTGTCATTCTGCGGAAATATTCTTGGAAGGTGAAACGGATTTTCTTATAATCTCCACCTGCTGCCACAATCTTTGCAATCGATTCTAAAACAGCGTAAATAGCTCCATGATAAGGACTCCAACTAGATAAATAAGGGTCAAATCCATAACTCATCATGGTCACGGTTTCTGTTTTTCCATTTAAAACAGGAAGCTTTGCGACCATTGTCTGAACTTCTGTGAGCTGATATTTTCCTCCATATGGCATATAGACTGAACCTGCGCCGATAGAGCTGTCGAACATTTCTACTAATCCTTTTTGAGAACATACATTCAAATCTGATAAAGTAGAAAGCCATTTTTCTTTTACATCAGAAATTTCTGGTTTTTTCAGATAGTCTGGCTGTTCTTCTGGCATCTGAACGATCACATTTGTTTCCTGATGTGCTCCATTGGTATTTAAAAATGCTCTGGAAATATTCACAATCTCTTTTCCTCTCCAGTTTAAAATCAATCGAGGTTCTTCTGTCACCACTGCAACTTCTACTGCTTCTAAGTTCTCTTCTTTCGCATAATCTAAAAATGCCTTCAGTTCTTTGCTGACGTCATCCATGTCGCTGTCTGTGTTCAGAAAGATCTTTGTGGTTTCATCCCCCATGGAAATGTTGGAGTCCTCTTTACAGAGGTTTTCAAATGTATAAATATGCCGCCTATGTCCAAAAATGTCTTCCAGGCAGATAAAAATAATATAACTGCGGTTCAGCTTTCGGTACGTCTGTCCCTTATCAATCAGCTGCAAATCTATTAAACTCTGATAGTATCTGCTTCTTTTAGGGAGTTCTTTGGTGTCGCTGGCCTGCATTTCTATATTGTATACAATATTTTCATTATCCTTTACATAGACATCGAGCCGGATGCTTTTGGCATCAGCATCTGGTTTGATTGCCTTCTGTAATTCCGGATATTCGATATGATCTATTTTTAAATCTGGAAGGATTCTTTGCAATAATTCCTGGCACAATCTTGGATTCTGCATGACTTTTCCAAACAGAAAGTCATTTGATATACCTAAGTCTTCCCAATTTGTCTGGTTGACGCCCATTTGCTCATTGCCTCCTTTTCCTTATTTTATCATGCTTTTTGCTCTGGTTCAATTGGAACTTCAACATTTTATCTCAGCTTAATCTCATCACTGTCCCCCACCAGCCATTCCATGGTGACCTCCAATGCTTTGGCGATCATACGCAGCTCTGCGTCACAGACATGCCGCTGGTTCTTTTCGATTCTGGAGATGATTAATGGAGTCATGTCTTCCATACCCATGAATTGGAGCTTTTTTGCCAGATCTTCCTGTGTGATGGGTGGCTTTTGAAGAGCCCTTCCCAATCGGACTCTTTCTGAGCAAATATTTCCTTTTATTGTAAACATACTCTTACCCATGTGAATTAGTCCCTTTAATATATCTACTTTCGATATTTCTATTGATTTTATACAGAAAACAGGTATAATGTTGGATAAACTAGATATAAAATATCTAGTTTAGATAGATTTGAAAAATTTTTTGAGGCAGGCAATGGGGAATATGCTTTATCGGATGAAAAGAAGGCCCAGCCCCAAATGGCATCAAGATAAATTTGTAACAATATATAAAATAACCTGGGATTGCCACTATTGGAATGTATACTTGAGGACTAGAAACTTTA
>OFGK01000695.1_pt1 | contig 25179 bp, 29 predicted proteins | sample 1521771 | NCBI WGS metagenome assembly OFGK01 (sample SAMEA3504088, study PRJEB24116) | mouse gut metagenome | biome: mouse gut; feature: mouse-associated habitat; material: faeces | place: Denmark | collected 2011 | reverse complement strand
AAATGCGGTAAAAGTCGATAAAATCAAGTGTTTTAAACCTAATCAGCAGACACTATGTAAAACTCCGGCTCTGCCGTCAGTTTATCCGGATAAGCGGGCGTCACATACACCGTCGCCTCTTTCCCGCTGTCCTTTTGCAATATATCTATAAAACTCCAATGGATCCCCGGCGTTTTTCCGAAAGCGTTCCGCCCTTTCTGCCACTGGATACTGTAGACCTCTTCCTCCCCGATCCGGACGCTGATATTCTGATGGATCGTATAAATGACCAGATCCTCTTTTCCCACGATCTTTTCGGGAAGACGGATATGATAGACCGCTGCGGCCCGATCGGCTCCTTCTTCTCCCGCTGCAAAGATCTCTCTCGTCCAGTTGCTTACCTTCTCAAACCCCTGTTCCGATCTGGGCATATAGATCTCTACGGAAAAAGTAATTCCTATATAAAAAAGAAGCGCCAAAAACAATAATATAATTGCAGAATATATATAAAATGTCTTTTTACCCATGTCTATACCTCTCTGCCCTATTATTTAAAGTCCGTTTTTATTATGCAGTTTTTCAAATAAATTGTCAAGAAAACGCACCTGTCCTGAGCAAAATAGTTTGAATTTCCTTTTCCGCCAGACACCCTCTAGTTCAAAAATGCTTCAATAATGACCTTTTCCGCTTCTTCTTCCGTCATCCCTAAAGTACGCAGTTTTAAAAGCTGTTCATTGTTGATCCTGCCGATCGCCGCTTCATGGATGATCGCGGCATCGATATGCTTGGCGTCGATCTCCGGAATAGAAGCCACCTGCGCATGTTCCATAATGATGGAGTCGCACTGGATATGGGCATGGCACAAATTGGCGCCTACAGCCCTTGGATGAAAAGTCTGTCTGCTCGCTCCGTCCGCCACGGAACGGGAAATGATCTGCGCGCTGCTCTCCTCCCCGTTTAAGATCACATCCATATCCGATACCGCGCATTGCTCTCCATGGGTCATCAGCTTTTCCGTTGCAAAAAACCTGCTCCCTTTCCCAAGCACTGCTTCCGTCTTTCTGTTAGTAGAATCCACCCCTTTGATCTGGGAAGTATCCAAGGTAAATACCGCATTTTCTTCCAAAATGATCTTGGTCACCGGATTTAAAATATTATCGCCCGTGCCTTCCCCTTCTCCGTAATGCTTTTCTTCATACCGCACGTTGGCTCCTTTCCCCACATGAAAAGTATGGATGCCGTCATGCCTCGTATCGTTGCAGCCCACATTATGAATGCCGCAGCCTGCTACGATAGTCACCTGAGCGCCTTCTTCCACATAAAAGTCATTATATACCACATCCGTCATTCCCGAAGCGGATACCACGACGGGAATATGGAGCTTTTCTCCCTTTGTCTCACCGCTAATATAGACGTCGATCCCGGGATTCCCTTCTTTTTTCCTGATTTTTACATGCTCCGTATCTCCGTGGCAGAGAGACTGGCCGTTATATCTGACATGATAAGCGCCCTCTTCTTTAAATTCTTCTCCGTTTATAAGATCCAGTACAGCCTTTTCCGTATTCTCCAGTACCATAGTTTCCTCCATTTCCAGTTTCCTGTCATGCCGCTTACGGCATCAGTGCCATAAATAGCACAAACAACGCGTGAGAAAAATGCATGTTTTTGGCATTCTTCAGTGTGAAGTTTTAGAATTTCTTAGTCTGCATACCGTGCCGGATAAGATCCGGCAGCAGGCTTAGAAATTCTCTTCATACTTTGCTTACATACACCCGCAGACAGGTGAATCCAAGAAAAGTCCCTGCAGCATTTCGTCTCTGTTTCCGCTCTTTTCCACTTTTCCGTCTTTTATGACCATGATCCGGTCCGCCATATTAATAATACGTTCCTGATGGGAAATAATGATAATACTTTCCTTTTTTTCCTTATGGAGCTTCTCAAACTGTTTGACCAGCATGGTAAAGCTCCACAGATCGATGCCTGCCTCCGGTTCGTCAAAAATACATAATTTATGTTCTTTGGCCATTGCCGTTGCGATCTCTATTCTCTTCATCTCGCCGCCGGACAAAGTAGCGTCTACCTGCCTGCCTATATATTCCTTGGCGCACAGCCCCACATTACTCAATAATTTACAGCAGACCGGTGTAGGAAGTTCCTTCCCCGCCGCCAGAGAAAGCAGTTTTTCCACCGTCATCCCTTTAAATCTGGGCGGCTGCTGGAATGCAAAGCCAATCCCTGCATTCGCCCGGTGATTAATATCATATTCCGTAATATCCTCGCCGTCCAAAAAGATTTTTCCGGAATCCGCCGTTTCCACGCCGATCAAAAGCTTTGCAAGGGTAGATTTCCCGCCCCCGTTAGGCCCTGTGACCACCAGTAATTCTCCGTCCGCCACTTCAAAGCTGACAGAATCTATAATCTGTTTTTCTTTTCCCTCTTCTAAGATCCTGAAATTTAAATCTTCCACTCTAAGCATCTTGTCTTCCTTTCTCCGTAAAAAAGTCCGGATCATATTCTTACGATTATTTACATTATACATGGAATTATGCAGAATGCAATGAATGATTGATACCAATTATCATTCAGACACAACCGTCTTTTTCATGCATATCATAATGGTAAGTAAAATACAGAGGTTTTCTATGTCTGTTTCCAATCATTCAACTTATGCCGCGCAAATAGATGCTTCCAACGAAGGCGGACTGCGTATTCAGGTAACCTCCACGCTCGGAATGGTTCCCGTTCCGGATGCTTCCGTTACGATTTATTATGCGGATAACCCCGAATCACCGATCCAAACCCTGACTACGGACATTTCCGGTCAGACTCCGATCATCGAATTACCCGCTCCGCCCGTCTCATACAGTCTGGAACCCGGTTCCCCAAGACCGTATTCGGAATACGCGATACAGGTGATCGCTCCCGGATACGAAACGGTAGTCATATCCGGTTCCGAAATCTTACCCAACGTGACCTCCATCCAGCCGGTGGAACTGCCTCCTTTGGAGGTATCAGAAGAGGATACGGAAGAAGATATCAACATCGGCCCGCACACCCTATACTATGATTATCCGCCGAAGATCCCCGAAGAGGAGATCAAACCGATGGACGAAACCGGCGAGATCGTATTAAGCCGTGTGGTCATTCCGGAATTTATCATTGTCCATGACGGCGTTCCCGACGATTCCACCGCCCCTAACTATTACGTCCGATACAAGGATTACATCAAAAACGTAGCCTCTTCCGAAATCTATGCTACATGGCCGGAAAGCGCCATTTACGCCAATATTCTGGCTATCATGTCCTTTACTTTAAACAGGGTGTACACGGAATGGTACCGGAATACACGGTGGTTCAGGGTTGTAAAGCCCTTACGCTGAATGAGTTGATCATCAAAATGACAGGGAAATCTGCTTATTCCGTCGAATATCGGTAATCATTGACCGGACAAGCCATAATTCTAAAAAACTAACGCAAAACAGTCATGTTAGTTATCTTTCGGGATAACAACATGGCTGTTTTTTATGCCCTCAAATACAAAAATTTCAGAGACAATCTCTCTGTATGGAAAATAGGAGGTAAACACGATGACAAAAACCAATTTTACACTATTTTACAGCAACACATGCCAAACTGCAAGCAATCAGTTTTATCCGAATGAGATACAAATAAGTTCCGAAAATGATTTAAAGACAGCCGTATCTCATGACCATGTGTGTGCCAGGTACAAGAATAATCACCGGAAAAAGGAGCATTTTATCCATTCAGATTGTACCATGTTTGATATTGACAATTCTGACAGTGATAATCCTTCCGATTGGATATATCCTGTTGATGTTAAGGAGAAGTTTCCGAATGTATGTTTTTATATTGTATTTTCAAGAAACCACATGAAAATAAAAGATGGAAAGGCGGCACGTCCGAAGTTCCATGTATATTTTCCTGACAGGCTGATTGAAAACAGTACAGAATATCAAAAACTGAAAAATAAAGTATGCGCCTATTTTACAGCATTTGATGCTAATGCAAAGGATTCTGCCCGTTTTTTCTTTGGTGTTGAAAATCCGCAGATAGAATTTCAGGATGGAGATATTGTATTGTCAGATTTTATGGAAACAGTTGAACTAGATATTCAGGAATCATTTAATAAGAATAGTTTTCCAGAAAATAACAGTATTATTCCTTATGGGAAACGACATAGTACACTTTTTGACTATGCGACCCGTGTAGTCACACGCTGGGGAGAATCTGATAAAGCATATTCCGCATTTTGTAGCGAAATTAAAAAATGTGTACCGCCTATGGAGGAAACAGAACTAATCAGTATCTGGAAAAGTGTTTGTAAACATTATCATGAAAAAACGGAGAACAGTCCTGATTATCTTCCGCCGGAATTATACGAATTGTTTTCTAAAGCAGAAACATTGAAACCAAATGATTTTACGGATTTAGGACAGACGAATGTATTCGTAAAGGTATTTAAAGATGTTGTCCGTTATTCTACTGCAACGGACTATCTTTATTACAATGGTAAAGTATGGGTTGAAAGTAAAACCAAAATCCATCGTTTTGTACAGCTTCTGACAACACATCAATTAAGAGAGGTTTCTTTTTTGCTGACAGAAGCCAGAAAAGAAGAAAATAATGCAATCATAAATGATGATGTTTCTAATCAGGAAATAGTAAAAGGAAGCATTAAGAATGCTGAAAATTATCGAAAGTTTGTTATGAAGCACCGCCAAACTGCTCGTATTACTGCTGTTTTAACCGAAGCACAGCCGATGGTTGAAATTGATGTAGAAAAACTCGACAAAAACGGATTTTTATTAAATACCCCTGCTGGTATCATAGACTTGCGGACAGGAGCACAAAATCAACATAATTCCTTAGATTATTGTACAAAGATAACAACGGTAAGCCCAGATTTACAAAACGCAGAGTTATTCCAGAACTTTTTGGAAACCATTACCAATCATAATCAATCATTAAAAGAGTACCTACAGTATATCGCCGGAATGTGTCTGATCGGAAAGGTATATTGTGAGAACCTTATCATTGCTTACGGTACAGGAAAAAATGGTAAAAGCACGTTTTTTAATCTGCTTTCTATGGTTATGGGAAATTATTCCGGCAATCTATCAGCGGAGATACTTACAAAAAATTCCCGGATAAATAAAAAGAATGAATTTGCTGAACTGCGTGGGAAACGTCTGGTAATTGCTTCGGAACTGGAAGACGGCAGACAGCTTGATACAGCTTCTTTAAAACAATTATGTTCTACAGACATGATATATGCAGAGAAAAAATATAAAAATCCATTTTCATTTATACCAACACATACAACTGTTCTATGTACTAACCATCTTCCATCTGTTGAAGCATTGGATAACGGAACATGGCGCAGATTGGTTGTTGTTCCTTTTCAGGCTGTTATTCATGACAGTGAGGAAATAAAAAATTATACAGAATACTTATTTCAAAATTCCGGGGGTGCTGTATTATCATGGATGATACAGGGAGCGCAGAAATTCATAGAATCAGATTATAAAATATCACAGCCGGAAATTGTAAAACAGGCAATTAAAACATATCGGGCTGAAAATAATTGGATTCAAAATTATCTGTTTGAATGCTGTGAAACTGACAGGGCATATTTTGAAAAAGCAAGTGAACTCTATAATAATTATAAAGATTACTGCATAAATACAGGTGAATCAATAAAAAGCTGCCCTGCATTTAAAAAAGCAATGATTGAAGCCGGATACAAACACAAGAGCAATGCGAAAGGAAGTTTTTATTATGGAGTGAGAATAAAGCAATTCCATATGCCTTACATTAACCCTCCATCAATGGTAGAGGATGGTGGAGAGATAGATAACTTTTCAGAAAATGATTTGGAATTTTAATTTCAAAAGTTTATGATTTCTCTACCATTCACTACCATGCCAGAAAATTGATACTTAATAAATAGCCATTGATGGAATTTCAATGGCTATTTTCATACGCAGATATAGAAGGAGTTGGATGTTTGAAAAATTTTCTTCCACCCTGGTACCATACCCTACAGCAAGCTGTTTGCATGAACCCTTACGGCATTTGTTCAATATCCATGAATACAAGGATATTTCCCTCATTGACCGCGTAAATCAAATCAGATATATGTTAAAACGTGGGATTTTAGAAGCGTCTGTTTTTTCCTGTAAATGTTTCATGGTCTACACCCTTTCTCAAAGGTTCTCTTCCATTTTGAGCCTGTTTTCTTTTCCATATGGATAAATATATAGGTAACACTGTTCTTTTCCATCTCGGTTAGATGCATCTTGTTTCAAAAAATATCCTGACGGTTTCATGAATCTTTATGAACAAGATAAAAACAGTTACTTTAATCTACTCTCAAAAATATATAAGGTTTCCCATAACAAATTATAAATCACTGGAAATTCCCAGTAAAATATCTACTGCCGGCTGTAATTCCGGCTTTGAACGGTATGCCCGGATAATCTCCCGTTCTTTTTCATTCAGTTCATCAGAAGATAAACGGACATCCAACAATTCACTTGGGGAAATATTTAATGCTCTGCATATGTCAGCAAGAATATCTGCATCCGGCCTGTTGATTCCCTGTTCCCAATTTGAAACCCTGTTATTGCTTATCCCCAGTTTTTCAGCTAACTGTACCTGGCTTATCCCACATGCTTCACGATATTTGCGGATTCGCCCGCCTATTTCATATTTCAATTCCATCACCTGCCTTTATTCTATTCTAATTATACACACAGAATCTGAAATGTAAAGATGAAAATCATGAAAAACTGGATTTTTAACTTGAAAATACAGTATTACTGTGATATTATGGTAAAAAATCATGAAATTCTGGAAGTGAAAGGAGAATAAAAAGCGGTATGTTTATAAAATTTTCAGGCAGATTAAATGTTACTAAAATGTTTAAATGTTACCAAATTATTAAGTGCTCTTGACTATTTCAGCAATACTTTTATAGTAGAAATAGAAAAAGGAGATATGGAATATGTCTGTTTATCAGAAAGTTCGTGCATACATAGATGAAAATGGATTGAAACAAGTGGCCGTTGCGGAAAAAGCAGGGATTTCAAAGAATACATTCAATGCTATTTTAAATGGAAAACGTACATTGTATGCAGATGATTTAAGGGCTATCTGTCTTGCGCTGAATGTCAGCCCGGAATTGTTTATTGAGGTGAAGCATTCCTGTCCGAGACAGTATCAACAGCCAGAAAAAGGAGAAAGAAACAAATGAACAAAGAAGCGATTGCAAGAACCGCAGAATCAGTACAAATCATGGGGGAATATTTAAAAACTGTTCTGAACGGGAAAAAATTGTGGGAGAACACTCACGTAAAGAAGCAGATTGAAAAAAGGGAACAGGGGAAACACTTTACAATCAGCGATCACATCCGGGGCATGGTATACGCTATGTTAAGTTCGGGAATTTCATGGGAGCGTGTGGAGAAAGATATTGATGAAAGCACAGGAAGAATCCTGTCTATAGATCAAATTTTCCAAAACTATGATGCCGATACTCTACTCTCCTGTTCTGTTGAAACACTGAAAGAGGAAATCAAAGTACAGAGATTGGCAGGCATAAGCACTAATAATCAATTAAAAGGTTTAATTCCTGATAATATCAGAAAATTAAAACAATGGGAAGATACTTTCGGAAGTATTGACAGTTACTACAAGCGTTTTATAGAGAAAGATTCCTCTTATCAAACACTGATAGAAACACTCTCACAATCAGACAGTGAAAATAAGATGAAACAATTGAGTGAAGCCCTGACAGCGGAATATCTGCGGAATGTCGGTTATGACCTTGCAAAACCTGACAGACATGTCCGCCGGATACTTGGAAACAGTATATTAGCGTGTTCAGAACAGGAAATTGTTCCAGTATTTGAAGCAATGGAAATTGTCAGGGAAATTGCGGGTATCTTAAACAGGCATGTTGCGGAAGTAGATTATATTTTGTGGTCGTATTGTGCAACAGGTTATGGGGAAATCTGCACAAGCAGACGGCCACTGTGCTGTGATTGTGTGATAAGGAAATATTGCAGGAACGGGCAGGAAAAACCATGCCAGAAAATGAAATCCTGACATATATCTAAATATTATGAAATTATTAAGTGCCCTTGTACATCCCAGAGGACTTATTATAATCAATATATCAAGAGATTTCCTTGTTGAAAGGTATCGCTTATAGAAAATATTATGATTGTAAACAACCGAAGGAGGTAAAAGGTGAAAGCTCATAATGACCGGGAAGAATTAAAAAATAATTGGGATCAGTTGTTGAATGATTTGGAAGCCTGTAAGGGAATGTCGTTAGATATCTTTAAGAAGTTATTTTTAGATACATGGAAATATTTAACGGTACATATCAAACATTGTATGATTTCATGTTCAGATACTGCCCTGACAGACCGTTTAGCAATTTTTTCTTCACTTAATAATTATCCAGATAATATAAAACAATGGGAATTTGATGCCTGTGGAAAGTTTGCAGAAGCCGTTTTAAGATCAATTTCCTATATGGGAGATAACGAGGAACACCAATGCTGGTTTACAGATGGGATGATTTGTGTAGAAGAATTTATCCATGATTATACCGAAGTTGAAATGTCTGACTTTGAATCAGCTTTTACCAGGCTTTGTAACAGGTATGAGGAAGAAGTATATTATTTTGGCGAGTAATCCAAGGAGGAAAAATCTATGAATCTTGAAAATAGAGAAGCCTTTGTTATTCCATTTTCTGTTCAAAAATCATCTGTTTGGAAAGAGGTAATTCGATACCTAAGCGAAAAAGAAACCACACCTGTTGAAGCAATCTGCCATAGCCGCCTTGTTTCGATTAATAAGGAGTATTATCCCGTAGAACGATTAGAAATCAGGTATACAGCTAAATGGAATGCCGTCAGTATTTTTAAAGAATGTTGGACGGAACAGGAAACACATTATGAACAGCAGATTCATTATTTTGACCGTTTTGGAAAGGAACATGAAAAATCCGGATTTGATTATTATGACACAAAAGCCAAAAGATGGAAAAGCGGTGTATTGCATCCTTTCACATCCACAGCAAAAGGCTATTCCGGAGATGCGCTTACCAAGCCTTGGGAACCCAGAGAAGTAACAGTACCTGTTACTGAAAATGTCTCATACGAAAAGGAAACCGGACGGAAAAGAAACTCCGGTGAGGTAAAAGGGAATCATACTTACTATCATGATAAGGAATATCCATTTCCCTTGCATTTGGAAAATCATGCTGATGATGATTTATTTTCAAGTATAATTTTTCATTCAGATTCAGTAGAAAATCAGAAAATTCCTTATTCGCAGGAAGCAGTTAAAGATGGAATGGTAATCAGGCAATCGAAACCGCTAAATGAAAATGATATTGATACCGAACTGTCTAAAGCGAAGTCAATGGCAAAGAAAGAGTGCATCTGGAAAATTCCCGGTCAGTCATATGCAGATTTGCACATGGAATTCGATTCCGATGAAATTTGCCAGATATGGTATTGCCCAGTCTACCATGTTATTTATGAATTCAGCGGGCAAAAATATGAATGTTTTGTTTCGGGCAATTTTAGAGGTTCTGTTGGAATGCAAATGAAATCAGGCAACCGCTTAGTATCTGATGAACGGGAAGATTCTGTTAAAGGAAAGATTGACCCGGAAGATGTTTCTATAGAAAACATAAAACAGCAATATGACAATGAATATTCTGCTCTAAAAGACAGAAAGAAAAAATGTTGGTTAAAGTTTATCTGGATTTGGTTAGGAGTATGCGGCATTCCAATTCCAATAGCATTGCTTTTTATGCCTTTAGCCACTATCCAAAATGGTATAGGGATAATTATTATTTCTATTGTTACGTCAATTTTGCCGGTTGTATTTGTGGGAACAGCCATTTATTTATGTTGGAAAAACTACAAGGAAATAAAAAACATAAAGAGAGAACTTTCGCAGAATAATGAAGCGAAAAAGAACATTGTTCCTTTCCGTCAGGCCAAAAAGAAAACGATTATGGAAATTATTTTGAATGATAATTTAAGTGATCGTGAAAAAGCAATGCGGTGTGAAGCAATACTAAAAAATCAGATATAAAAACAAACATCTCTTTTCATTTATAGTTTTCTGATTGGAGAAACAGTTAGAATTATATAGTATTCTCCATCAGAATTATAAATGAAATAAACCACACCATTTCATTTATAGTTCATGAAAATAGAAAATTGTAAGGAGAACACTATGAACAGAGAAAACGGATATCTGCTATATAAACATTATAACATTAATGAAAAAGATGACAGTACACAAATTATGCTGAAAGTGATACATGGAGCCTTTCTGGATTTCGGTCGGCGTGGGATTTTTCCTGTCCGAACAGAAGATAGCAGACAGGGAAACCTGATATCAAAAACAGAGCATTTTCTCTCTGATAAAATCCCAAATCTTCTGCAAGCAGTAAACGAAGCTGATAACGGTCAGGAAATATTTGATACAATGCATCATGGAATATGTGGACTGATTATGCAGATTTATAGCAAAACAAGCGCATGGACATATGGAATCGCTCAGGAATGGCTGAACTTTACTTTGTTACATTTAACAATTATTGAATCCAATATGGAAACGGGATATTGGCCTGTGAAAGAAACAAGAAAATATTTTCATGTTCCTGTGAACCGTTCCCTATTAGAATCTGCCGCTCTTAAAAAGAGAAGATATCCGTATGATTTAGGCTTAAAATGCGCTCCGGTCATACATGATATCCCAGATACTTATCAGATGGATTGGTATTCCCATGAAAAAACAAAGCCTGTTGAGAATTGGGGTTATCAGGAATATATAGAATTTCAGAACGCTGTCCGTAAGGAACTGAAAGAAAACTATGTAGAACCAAACGGAATCTATCAGGATTGTCTGGACTGGGCTTTTCAAGTCTGCATGGCAAGGGCAAGACAAATGAAGTTTTGATATTCAAAAAAGGAGACTGCTATGGTTTATGGATATGCAAGATGTTCCACGAATGAAGATTTACAGGATATTACAAGGCAGGTCAGGGAATTAAAACAACAGGGTGCAACGGATGAAACAATCTATATGGAATATGAAAGCGGCACAAAAATAAACCGTGCAGAATTAGCAAAGCTTCTGAATGTTGTAAAAGAGGGTGATACCATTTACGCAACAGAAGTCAGCAGAATCACCCGGAGCACCAAACAACTCTGCGACATTATAGAACTTGCAAAAGAAAAACAAATCAAACTGGTTCTTGGCACATTCATTGTAGATTGCAGTAAGGAACTTGACCCCATGACAGAGGGAATGTTAAAATTGATGGGGGTTTTTGCTGAACTTGAAAGGAACATGATAAGCCAGAGGGTAAAAAGCGGAATGGAACACGCAAAAGCAAAAGGAAAGATAGTTGGAAGACCTGCCACTACCGAAAATAACATCCCACATATATTTTACAAGCATTATCCAAAGTACAAGAAAGGTGAAATTAATAAAAAGGAGCTTTCACGGCTTTGTTCCTTATCATATCCAACTATATACAAATATCTGAATATTGTTGAGAGGTGAGAAATACATGAATGTAAATATCTATTCCAGAAAAGCAGTAGAAAAACTTTTACAGACGGATTTTCCGAAAAATACGGCGGTTATCAGCTTTTATGACCCGCCCACTCCATTTCGGGATGATTCTTATATCCCTGTAGATTATTCTGATAAGGCAAGCCGTGTCTTTCAAGTTGCAGTACATGACATTGATTTGTCTGTCCTGCCGAAATATAATCTGACGTATGATACTTATTTTACCGAAGCAGATGATCTGGCAGAATTTATTTATACTGCAAAAGCAGATGGATTAGATATTATATGCCAGTGTGAATATGGGGAAAGCCGAAGTTCTGCGTGTGCGGCGGCAATATTAGAACACTTCCATAAAACAGGAATCTCTATCTTTGCCGATTACAGATACTATCCAAATCAGGTAGTATACCATAAGGTATTTGATGCATTGGAAAAATTAAACAAGAAAACTGTTGATTGAAACAAGGGGATTTTATCATGGAACAGAATTTTTTCACATTTGCAGGAGATTGTTCTACAGAGTATACTTTTCTCTGTTGGTGCTTACTTTGGTATAATGATAAGTCAGAGCCAAAGAATCCATTATTTTATATGGCAAAAGACATCTTAGCCTTTATGGGTGAAGATGAATTGACAGATAGCCAGAAAATAGATGTCTGTCAATGGAAAGATGATGGTATTGATATCCTTGTAAATCTACGGGGGCTGAACCGTGTTTTAGTAATCGACCATAGGATAGGCAGTATGCAGTATGAGGATGAAGTTACAGATTACCGCAAATGCCTGTTGCGTAGTAAAAAAGTTCTGGGGATTGATGAATCTGTAAAAATCCGAACGGTTCTTTTCCATACTTATTATTGCAGTGACTTTTATCATGATGTCATGGCAGACTGTAAAATTAACAAAGAATCTCTTTTGTTTGTTTTAGAAAAATATGAAGATGCTAACAGAAGTTTAGATATCTATATTGACAGCCTCCGGGAAAGGATTGCTTTGGATACGTTAGAAGAAAGAGACTGGCAATATAAAAAAGCAATGAACTATGAAAACTACTTAAATGATAATCTTTCCCATAGCCGTATCGCTCAATATAATTTTATGCGTGATATCTTTCGTTCACACTATCCGGAATCTATGTGGAAACAGAACTCTGATACTTTTAAAATCCAACAGGGGGATGATTTAGGCGGAGAATCTCCGTGGACAGAATTTCCTTTCATTGAGGGAATTAACTCTGACAGTAAAATAAATTACTATTTATGCTGGCGTTTGGAAACATATGATAATAATCCTTATATGTCGCTTCGGCTGTTTGAATCGTCTGAACAGAAAGCTATGATACATTACGGAAAAACTGATAAATTACTGAAAAAACTGGCAGAAAAATTTCTTTTGCGGCATCCAGAGTTAAAAAGGATTGTTTTGCAGAAGTCAAAGAATGATGTTCCCGAAACTGATATAGATATCTTTGGACACCATATAAGCACGATTTTATCTGTTTCATTGAAAGAACCATTGAAGAACTGGCAAAATGAAGCGGATTATCTAAGGCATAGTCTGGTATCTATTACTGATTATTTTTTGAAAGAAATGCTGACTGTAATGCAAACAAATATTTTACTCAATGAAGGAGAAGTATAATGTATAACAGCAAGATACAAAAAATTACAGAAAGTACAATATCTACTGAAAGATTATACATACTCCCATCCGTAGATTCACGAGATTTGAATAATTATATTTCGGATTTACTGCTCACGAATGATTTCTATTTTCAATATGGACAGCCGTACTCGGATGAATTATTAGAATCTATAGATTTTCATAGTACTGGCGTTGTTTATTATTCTATCTTTTTAAAAGACACAGGAATAATGATAGGTTATATGGGAATTTTGCCACATGAAGATAATCCGGCCTGTGGAGACCTTGAGTTTTATATCTTCAAAGAGTTTAGAAGATGTGGTTTCTGTAAAGAAGCGCTGACTTCCTTTATAGATAATTTTTTTATAGGTTCATTAACAGGCATAAAGGGGATGCAGGTAGAAGCTGAAACGCTGTCAGATAATGAAATATCCTGTAGGTTTTTGGAAAGTATGGGCTTTAGAAGAAAATCATCTGGAATACGGGCATTTTTTGATGATGATGGAGAATTAGATAAGAGTAAAATAAATGGATTATACAGATACGATTTAGAAAAACAATGGAAAGTATGATTTACATTTTTCTATTGTGATAAAGGAGATTTTTGCATAGATGATTTTAAATTTACATGGTTTGTATGGAACTGCCGAAAATACGAATTACAGAATCTTAACAGAGTTATATCCTGTTACAGAGATTTGTTCACCGCAGATAGCTTATGAGAAGCGTTCTCCATACAATGTTATAGATGAATTATACACTATAACAAATGCTGATTTTATCGTAGGAAATTCTTTCGGTGGATTTCTTGCTTATGTAATGGGTGCAGAACTGAATATTTCATGTCTGCTTACCAATCCCTGTATTCCGCCGGTAAAATACATTCGGGAATTGATACCGGGATATCCAGAAGAATTTTTGCGTGAATTAAAGGACTTAACAGAACTTGCCTATCATAAAAGGCTTCATGAAATATCTTGCAGTACTTTTGTAATTCTTGGAAAAGATGATGATGTATTAGATTCCAATTTCACAAAAAATTATCTTAAAAATGCCGAAATACATGAAATAGAGGGAAACCACAGGCTTTCTGGAACTACGTACAAAAAACTGTTTGAAGAATTGATAAGGAGAGAGAACTAATGGCAGTCAGACCTGTTTTTGTTGTATCATTAGATAACCAGTATTGTATCAGGGAAAATATTGAGTTTGAATTTTTCAATGGCTTTTCTGAAAAGCAAAAAAGAAGATGTATTAACAGCCTGCATCAGTCATACTTAAAAGAAAATCCCGGGAAAAAAGTTTTAGAAATATCCAGTAAATCCGAAGATGAACTTGGTGTAAAATTGAGTGCGTTCCATCTCATGATGAAAGCAGAAAATGGAAAAGAATTTTCTGTTGAATCCGCATTTCAAGCCGGAAAGATATTTGAAAAAGGCGGGCCATATACAGATTTATTAGATGTACCATCAAAAGTTGCAAAAAGAGATGAACGCTTGAAAAACAGTGGAAGAATCATTGCCTTTGAATTTGATGGAAAACGATTTGAAACCGAACCTAAAACCTGTTTTTATAACTGGCTCTATATCAGCACTTTACATTTACATGAGGAATTAACAAAACCCTTAATGGAATATAACGCTTTCACGGATATAGAATTTAATCCGCAGAAATCCATTAATTGTCAGGCAGAAGCGGCGGCTGTCTATGTTTCCCTATCCAGACAGGAATTATTAGAAGAAGCATTGAAAAATAAGGATAGTTTCAGGAAAATCGTTTATTCTGTTTAGGAAAGATGCCTATGAGAAGAAAAACCTGCTGTGTTACCGGACATCGCCCGGATGCCTTTCCATGGAACAATCACACAGAGGATATCCGTTTTCATATTCTGCGGAATAGAATTGCACAGGCGGTCGATACTGCCCTGCTTCTAAATGCAAGAAGATTTATATGCGGAAATGCTCTTGGGGTAGATACATGGACTGCTCAAATTATTTTGGAAAAGAAATATAGAAATTCTGACATATATCTGGAAATTGCGTTACCCTTTTTATCGCATAACAGCAATTCCTTTTCTTGTCTGAATATACAGAAACAAGCCGACTGGACGCATGTCGTTACTACAGAAAAATGTAGGAAAGCGGCTTTTTTTCAGCGTGATAAATATATGGTTGATAACAGTGATATGATAATTGCCGTGTATGATAATCAGATAATCAGAAAAGGCGGCACACAAAGAACGCTTGAAATGGCAAAAGAAAAAGGGATTGAAATTATACAGATTTCCTGGGGAGATATATAAACTTATAAGGGAGAAAACTTTTTGGAACGATATAAAATGAAAAGCAACATCACATTAGAACAGTACATTGAAATCGTTGAAAAAGCAAAATCAGCGGCGTTTTATGACCTTGACAGCTTTGATATTTTTGAATTGCACAATCCTGACAATCCTATATTTTCAGTGTTGGGTGTAAAATTACAATGCCGTGATGATGAAGATTGTTTTTGGGTATCAGGATATGACAATTATGAATTGTTTTTACGTTTCAATCCAAATCTGATGAAGTATATCAGAGAGGAATCAAGCGGCCTTTTGGAAGATGATGAACCTATGAAAGAATCAGTAAAACATAAATTATATTGGGAAATTACAAAATATACAAAGGTTGATAATGTTATGTGCAGAATGTATGATGCTTATTTTTCCTTAGATTGTGAACTATTGGGAATAAATTGGTGTTGTTCCGTGGATTCATCCAGAAGCCTATTCCCTGATTATCATAAGTTCCGTCGAAATCCAGAAACATATATCAAGATGTCTGATGCGCAATATTTTCTGCATGACAGCGCAGAGCAACTGCGCTATGCATACAATGTTGAACTTCCTTATCAGCCGGGGGATATTCTATATATTGATGCACGGCCTTTGGGAAAACCTCTTTATGCCGTATACTGTGCTGAAACAGATTTGGGAAAAGAATATTTGGAATGGACATTGCAGGAGTATGGATATTATAAGCGCACACATCCATGCTTGTATATTTCAGAAGACCATAATGGTCTGGATATTGGCCATTTAGCAGATTGGGGTTTCACAGATTACATGTTTTTCCCACATGCTCCTCTTGACAGGATAAAAGTAGTTGATACCTGTAATGACCCATTGCTTTCCAAAGCAAGCGCAATAATAAAAGCAATTCCAGAAGTTTTCCATCAATGGACAGAGATACCGACAACCTATGATTTACAGGAAGATATAAGACTTAGAACAGTGGATTGTTAATGATACAGTCGAAAATATTAATTGTATTTTGTAATAGATAGGGATATAATAAAAACAAAGAAAGGAGTGTAAAAGCTATGATGTATCCATACATGACGCTATTTGATGAAACCGAGATTGTCCACTCGCAGATTATAGAAGAAAATAATGTACAGAAAGTAATCGTTCATTTTGAACGGCCGACAGAGGACGGCTTCGACTATGCAAGATGTGAACTCCCGGAATATAAATGGATTCAAAGAAAAGGGTATTCGGATGAAGAAATTGCCCTGTTTGAGCAATTACTCCAAAGCAATGCGCATTTGCTGTATCAGTATGCGGCAGAGGGAGGAATCCAGATTGCCTAATTTATTCACAGTAAGTGGTTATAAGATTTACTTTTGGGCTAATGAGAATGGTGAACCAATCCATGTACATATATCGAAAGGAAAACCATCCCCCAATAGTACAAAAATATGGCTGACAAAAAAAGGCGGCTGTATTGTAGCAAGTAACGGAAGTCAGATTCCAAAGAAAGAATTAAATCAGCTAATGGTATTCATATCGGCGCAGTTTTTTCTTATCTGTTCTGCATGGAAGAGATTTTTCGTAACAGACGAGATCAAGTTCTATTGTTAATATCAATCGTTTTTTCAGCAAAACGAAGCACTTTTGGAACATGATATAAAAAAGATTGATTTCGTGAAAAATGCACAAAAAATCAGGTAAAAAATTCACTTTGGAACTTAGAAATAGGTTTTTAAAGTGATTTTTTTGTGCAATTTGTCTTTTGTCTGGACTCAAAAATCGCAAATAAGCCTCTGAAATCCAAATTGTTTGTTTTGGCTAACTGGTTATAGAAATTATCCCAAACAAACAAGGAGGTATCAGGTATGCTTATACCAAAAATTTCAAGACCTATCCAACATCTTTATTTCTCTGAAAAAAGTAATTATAATATCAAAGCCCAGTGCTTTTTACCTCTCTCATTCGGATGTGCGCTGGGTATGGGGAGGTGTTATGTATGCGTGTAAAACAAACGGATTCCGTATACGTATCAGACAATCTTTCCATTCATAAAATGAGAGTAAAAGGCAGAAACTTGGGGAAATCAGTGGATAGTCAGGCATTTGAATACATAGAGACGGAAGATAACGGGATGAAAGTCACTTTAGAATTTCCGTGCAGTTTTCAGGATGATTCCATTATAGCAGAAGTAAAAAGCATTTTAGCAGGAATGTTAAACGAGTATATCGAAAAAAGCATCATAAGACAGCGCAAACAATAAGGAGGAGAAATTTTATGGTAAAAAAAGAAACAGAAGCAATTAAACGGGTAAGAATATTATTAAGGGTAAGCTCTCATCAACAACTTGAAGCTGATGGAGATTTAAAGGTACAAAGGCAGATTATTTTAGATTTCATCTATCAACATAAAGATTGGAAATTTGATGGTAAAGAATACTTTGAGGGAGGGGTTAGCGGTTATAAAAATTCTGTTCAGGATAGAGCTGCTTTACAAGAAGCCTATCAAGACGCTGTAAATAAAGAGTATGATATATTAGTTGTCTATAAGGATGACCGTATCGGGCGCAGGCTATGGGAAATGTGTGTTTATGTCATGAACCTGAAAGACTTAGGAGTTGATGTATATTCGGCAAAAGAAGGCCGCATCTCTCCAGAGGCAGATGATGTAGCGGGACAGGTCATGTTAGCTTTTAGATATGGAAACGCTCAAAAAAGCAGTGCCGACACAGGAATGAGAGTAAAAGATACAGCCCAGAAACTGGTAGCCGGGGGGAAATTTATGGGCGGAAAAGCTCCTTACGGGTATATACTGGAAAATTCCAGTGAATTGAGCAAACATGGACGGTTATTAAAAAAATTGGTGATATGTCCAGATGAAACCGAAATAGTAAAATATATTTACCGTTTATCACTTGATATGGAGTTTGGTTCTGTAAAAATTGCCAAAATCTTAAATGAGAATGAAGAATACCGGCAACTTGCTCCTGATAAAAAGAACTGGAGAGGGGAAACCATTACAAGTATCTTGACAAATCCGATTTATTCTGGACGTACTGCATACAAACGCAGAGAAAAAATCAATGGAAAATACCGGACTCTGGACAGCAAAGACTGGATTATAGCGAATGAACCGAATGAAGAAATCAGGATTATTGATGATGATACATGGAACCGGGTACAGGATAAACGGGCATTGCGTGCCAGCAAGTATACAAAGAAACTCGAAAATCAGAATGTAACCGTAATCAGCAGAAATGATGGTATGCTTCCTTTGATTGATATCTTGCATTGCGGCTATTGCGGTGGTAAAATGGTAAATGGAAGTAAGTACAATTACTGGACAATTAAAAGTACAGGCGAAAGACGCACAAGCAAAATTCCTATCTATAAGTGCAATCAGGCATGGCAGGGTGTTCCTCATGATAAGACAAAACAATTCAGAGCTGATGAGGTTGACGGGATTGTGTTTGAAGTTTTATCTGACTATATCGAAAAGCTACAGGAAAAAGAGGATATTTTTCAGTTAATCAATCAAAAGCAAAGTGAAGAAAAAAGGAAAAAAGAATCGGAATTAGCAAAAGAGAAAAAGGAACTTGAAAAAATCAGGAATGAACTTGATTTCATGAACTGTAAAATACCAGAAGCTATGACTGGCAGCTATGCTATGAGCCTGGAAAAATTGATGTCAGTAATCGAAGAACATGAAATGCGGGAACAGGCACAAAACGATAAAGTAAACCAGATAAAGGCAGAAATAGAACAATCCTCTGTATCTGCAAAGGAATGGGAGGAAATCCATAGGAAACTTCCCACATGGAAAGAAATCTTCCAAAACGCTGATGTTTCCAGGAAGAGGGTTCTGGTAAACAAGCTGATTGAACGCATTGATATTAGAAAAGACAATATAAACATCCGTTTCAAAATTAATTTGGATGAATTTCTTCAATCCCGAATGAGTATGGATTATGGGGTACCGGGCAAAAGGCTACAATTTTACGATCACAAGCTCTACCGCCTATGACCAGAAATGGATCTACGGACGGAATATATTCGAAAATATCAGTTATCTCGTAGACTCTGTCTTTGCCAACTACCTGTCCCGGCCGGGCGTGCGCCAGCCGATCCTTACTTCCTACTGCGACGGCAAGCGCGTAACCTGCAGCGGCTTAAGCCAATGGGGCTCAAAATATCTTGGAGACGAAGGCTATTCGGCGATCGAGATCATCCGATACTATTTCGGCAACGACATGTATGTCAATACCGCGATCAGCGTTTCCGGCGTTCCGTCTTCCTTCCCCGGATATAACCTGACTATCGGCTCCTCCGGGGACAAAGTCCGCCAGATCCAGCAGCAGCTCAACCGCATCGCCCAAAACTATCCGGCGCTTCCAACCGTTTCGGTAGACGGGATCTACGGTCAGGGCACTGCCAATGCGGTACGCGCCTTTCAGCGGATCTTCAATATTCCTCCCACGGGGATCGTGGATTATCCCACATGGTATGAAATTTCGAATATTTATGTGGGCGTCAGCCGTATCGCCGAGCCGAGCTGAAATTTCCGGCAGCAGCCTTACGGACGACTATCTCTCTGCAATAAAAAAGGGAATCTCCAAGCCATATCATGACTTGAGGATGCCCTTTTTATTTACGTCCGCTTTCACAAACCTATAAAAGCTTTATTGGATCACACGGATCCAGCCTTCCGGCGCTTCGATCCTTCCCATCTGTATTCCGGTCAGGGTATCGTAAAGCTTCTTCGTTACCGGCCCCATTTCCTCCATACCGCTGGGCAGACAGATCTCTTTTCCGTGGTCTACGATCTTCCCTACCGGGGAAATAACCGCCGCCGTTCCGCAAAGCCCGCATTCCGCCATATCTTTTACCTCTTCCAGCAGCACTTCCCTCTCTTCTACTTCAAGTCCCAAATATTCTTTCGCCACATACATGAGGGAACGGCGGGTGATCGACGGTAAGATGCTGCCTGATTTCGGCGTTACTACTTTTCCGTCTTTTGTTACAAAGAGGAAATTCGCCCCTCCTGTTTCTTCTACCTTTGTTCTCGTACCCGGATCCAGATACATATTCTCGTCATAGCCTTCTTCATGGGCAGATACGATCGCATGTAAGCTCATGGCATAGTTAAGCCCCGCTTTGATGTGGCCGGTTCCGTGAGGCGCCGCACGGTCAAAATCGCTGACACGGATCGTAAGAGGTTTTGCGCCTCCTTTAAAATAAGGGCCTACCGGAGTCGTAAATACGCGGAACTGGTATTCGTCCGCAGGTTTTACCCCGATGACCGGATTAGAGCCGAACATATAAGGACGGATATATAACGTGGCGCCCGAACCGTAAGGCGGTACATATGCCTCGTTCGCTCTTACTACCTGATCGATAGCGTCCAAAAATCTCTCCTTCGGAAATGCCGGCATTTCCAGCCTTGTTGCAGAAGCTTCCATACGCTCTGCATTCAAATCGGGACGAAATGTCACGATGTGTCCGTCGTCCGTCGTATATGCCTTCAATCCTTCAAAAATCGTCTGCGCATATTGGAGTACGCCCGCGCATTCGCTGATCACTACAGTATCATCCTCTGTCAGTACGCCGCCGTCCCAAGCCCCTTCTTTATAGTTGGAAACATATCTTTTCTCTGTCTTGATATAGCCAAAGCCAAGGTTTTCCCAGTCGATGTTCTTTTTTTCCATAATATCCCACTACTCCTCTCATTTCATTTTCCGGCAGTCCGGCCGGCAGTAAAAAAACAGACAACAGACCGAACTGTTACATTTTTTACAATTATTATACTTTTGGTGCTAAAAGTCAATAGAACTTCGACGGTATTCCACAAATTCGTAAGCAATATCAAAATAAGTCTGTTCTTCGCTTTCTGCCGTTACCTCCCATCCGCCGTCCCCGTCCAGATCCGGAAAATAGCGGTCCGCTTCATACGTCCTGTCGATCTTCGTCAGATGGGCCGTGTCGCAGTAAGGCAGCATCTGCCTGTATACGCTCTCCCCGCCGACAATATAGATATCCTTACTGTCATATTTTTTTAACTCTTCCAAAAGCTCTTCTATAGAATGCACCACAATGGCGTCTTTTACTTTGTAGTCCCTGTTCGACGACAGGATGATATTCGTCCGGTCCGGCAGGGGAAGGCCCTGTGGAAATGTTTCCAGCGTTTTACGCCCCAGCACGACTACCTTTCCCGTCGTTGTCTGCCTGAACATCTTCTGGTCGTTGGGAATCCTGACAAGAAGCTGGTTCTTACATCCGATCGCCCAGTTTTTATCTACTGCCGCTATGATATTCATAAAAATCCTGTCCCCTCTTTTCTGCTTCAAAAAGTTTCTTTTTCTTTCCGTACCTCTTTCCCTTCCCCATAATGCCTGCACACCTCTTCCATCTTTTTACACGACATCCTGCCCTCCGGACACCTGCCCATCACATAGCAAGACGGCCCAAAAAGGTAAAACAGCACCGGGTGTTTCCGGCGTAGAATAGATAACAGCTCATCCGCGTATGCCTTGATCTCCCATTGCGCGCGGTTACACGTTCTTAACCGGATGAAAGTATACAATTCGTTTGCATTCATCGTGGTCATGACCGGTATTTCTAAACCGCTTAACAATAAATATACCTGATCAAAAGGATCGAAGCCCTTTTCTTTCAGAATACATACCAATTCCCTGCTCTTATCAAATACCTGACGGTATCTCGTCTCCAATCCCAGTTTTACGATACTTTCCGGTAATACATAATGTTCAAAATCACAGGTGCTTACATAGTCAGGGATCACGATGGACTGCATTCTGTGCCGTACCAGATGCGTAATTCCCGCTAACGATACGCGGTGGAAGAGAATAGAAAAATGAACCTGTTCCAGTTCCCTTTTTCTTGCATTTTTGAATAATTCGGAAATGATCTTTTCCTGCTGTTCCTCCCTGTCAAGATCGACGGCCGCCCATCCTGCAAAGCCGCTGTTCAAAGCCGCCGCCCGGCATATGATCTGTTCCGGATGCTCCGGTCCGTAAAGTAAAGTAACCGATTCCACCGCCTGTCCAGACGCCTCGTTTCCTGCTTGTCCGCCCGCCTCTCCGCGCGCATACTCCTGCTCCAAGTATTTTCTGATTTCTTCTCTTGTGTCTTCCTGCGGTTTTTCTATGTTAAGATAAGGAAGATTTTTTTCACACTGCAAAAATAAAGACTTCCCTAACATCACTAACTCGGGGAAGTTCTTTCCTCTTCCATAAACCATTTCATTCACGATCTTTATCAATTCTCTCGCATTTACCGTACAGTAAAAATTACTCCTGAAACCATACGGAAGAACAAATCTTGCATCCTCTTTTGGCACTCCCGCCTGTACAAAATAGTTATATTCGTCAAACAGGTAATCCATATGTTCCGTATACAGATTCTCCAATGCCTTCCGATCCTGTCCGTCATACTTTGAAAAATCCGGAGATACATACCCTGCTTTGCCAAAATCCACATATCTTCTGGACTTGACCGTAAAGGACGCCAGCCTGAATTCGATCATAAATTGTTCCACATAAACCGAAACGTTGTCAAACGATATATTGACCATAATATGTTCCAATACCGACTCATGCCCTGATGACAATATCTTCCGAATCAGATTTACATTGACCTCATCCTCATTATGAAGCGATCTATCATAAATCTCATCTGCGCTTCCTTCCGTAGTCGAAAGCCTTCCTGCCGCCGAAACAATACCGTGTGCGTTTGCATTGTAGTTGATTATCGTCGCTGTCCCACGCATTTTTTATCCTCATCTTTCCTAGAGCGTGTTTGGAAAAACACGCTCTAATCTTTCTAACTTCCTGATACGATTCCCTTTTATCCTTCCATTTCCTCTTACACGAACTTCCATAATCCTGCTTTGCCGGCCTTTCAGCCTACTCCCATTTATCGCAAAGTGAATTTACCTGATCCGCAAACTTCGCAAGCTCTTTATTTGCCGCACCCTCGTGCCTGTGTATAATAGCGATAAGTCTCTGTCCTGCAGCCAAAAGCCTTGCAAATACATCGGAAACGATTCTCTTCTTCTTCACAACAGGGATAGGCTCCGCTTCGTATTCCAACGTATTCGTCAATAAGTTAAAACAAGTGCCGCTATAGGGCGCATATGCATTCAGCCCATGCTCCATCCGCAGCGTTTCTACGAAAGACTGGCAGACGCTGTCCTCCCCATGTACAACGAAGACTTTTTTCGGTTTTTCTTCAAATCCTTCCACCCACTCGATCAGCCCGTCTTTATCCGCGTGCCCGCTCATGCCTATGATCTTCCTGATTCTGGCCCGTATCTCGATCGTCTCGCCGAAAAGCTTCACCTCATTCGTCCCTTCCACGATCGCTCTTCCCAACGTGCCGTTCGCCTGATATCCCACAAACAAGATCGTACATTCCGGACGCCAGAGATTGTGCTTTAAATGATGCCGGATACGTCCTGCCTCGCACATACCCGATGCGGAAATAATGACCTTCGGCGTCTCGTCAAAGTTGATCGCTTTGGACTCGTCGCTTGTAATGGTAAGCTGTAATCCCGGAAACGTCAGAGGATTGATATTCTGCTTTACTAATTCCAGCGCTTCCCCGTCAAAGCACTGCAGCTTATTCTTATCAAAAATTCCCGTCGCTTCCACTGCCAGCGGACTGTCCACATAGACCGGAAAACCGTCGTGTCCGTGTACCAGACACTGCTCTTTTATCTTTCTTAAGAAAAACAATACCTCTTGCGTGCGCCCCACCGCAAAGGAGGGGATCACTACGTTTCCGCCTTTGTCAAAAGTCTCCTGCAGCACTTCTGCAAGTTCCTTAACATAATCCGGCCGGTCCACGGAATGCAGCCGGTTGCCATAGGTTGACTCCATTACCACATAATCCGCTTCTCTCGTCAATATCGGACTCTTGATAAGCGGCTGGTTCTTATTTCCGATATCACCGGAAAATACCACCTTCTTGGTTACGCCTTCCTCCGTCATCCATACTTCTATACTGGAAGAACCGAGAAGATGCCCAATGTCGGTAAAGCGGATCTCTATCCCTTCGCAGAGCGTCAGCTTCGCCCCGTAACTGCAAGGTACGAGCTGCCTGATGATCCCGTCCGCATCCTCCATCGTATAGATCGGCTCATACGGTTCGATATCGGAATGCCGCTTTGCCTTTCTGTTCTTCCACTCCGCCTCATGCATCTGTATGTGCGCACAGTCTCTGAGCATGATCCGGCACAAATCTGCCGTCGCCTCCGTCATAAAAACCTGCCCTCTGAATCCCTGCGCATAAAGCAACGGCAATAGACCGGAATGGTCAATATGTGCATGCGTCAAAAGTACATAGTCAATCTGTGCCGACGGAACAGGCAGATCGGCATTTTCAAAATAATTGACGCCCTGTTCCATTCCGTAATCTACAAGGATATGCTTTCCGCACGCTTCAATGTAGTGACAGCTTCCCGTTACCTCATGGTCAGCCCCGATAAAAACCAGTTTCATAAGCATCTCTCCGTTTCCATAAAAAGAAATTACCTGCATTGACATTTCATGATATTATAATTAGTGTCTGCTGATTAAGCAAATATTTGCAACTTCCAACTCTTACATCTGC
>OFGK01000692.1_pt1 | contig 25280 bp, 22 predicted proteins | sample 1521771 | NCBI WGS metagenome assembly OFGK01 (sample SAMEA3504088, study PRJEB24116) | mouse gut metagenome | biome: mouse gut; feature: mouse-associated habitat; material: faeces | place: Denmark | collected 2011 | reverse complement strand
GGAAACGTTCGATGAAGCCTTGTTCGCGGAGTTGGTAGAGCAGATCGTAGTCAGCCCCACCGAATTACGGTTTCGGCTGCATGGTGGCATCGAAGTGCAAGAACGAATCAGGGAGGACAAGGAATGAATCGAAAGGTACTGTATGGTTATCAGATCGAAGGCGGGAAGTTGACGCTTCAATCCCAGGAAGCAGCAGTGGTCAGCCGGGAGTTTGCACTTTATCTTGAAGGGAAGCTCCAGCGGGAGATATCGAACACACTGAACACCGAGGGCATCCTCTATAGCCCGGATCGCCCGGTATGGACTAAAATGAGCGATACATGGGCGCTGATGGCTATCCTGTCCTGATAGATGCAGAGACCTTCCAGTCCGTCCAATCCAGACTCCAGAAGAAGTGGGGAGACCACACTCGCCGGGATTGTCCGGTGTCCGCTCTGCGGGAGACACTGCGCTGTTCCTGTGGAGGACATCTGAAGCGGTGGTTCAGCAGTGTGCATAAAACCGACACGCTGTACCTTCGATGCGCTGAATGTGGCGGAGAGGTCATCATCCCCGATGCCGACCTGCTGGCGGAGGTGGAGCGGCAGGCGGCGGAGTACACGCCCTCGGCAGACGCTCCGGGCTATGCCCCCTCCGAGGACTCCGTCCGGCTGACCAACGCCATCAACCGGGGTCTGGAGAAGCCGGAACACCCGGAGGAGGTGACTGCTCTGATCATGCAGGGCATCTCCGCACGGTACGCCTGCTTCCCAACACAGATGACTGCAACAGATATCCTGCGTCTGATCAGAGAAAAAGACTACGATCAGGCCGTTCGATATATCACCATCACTGCGGAGAACGCGGTGACAGTGACCTTCAGGTAATTGGCAAGACGATTGGGAAAGGAGTCATCATGGAACAAACCGTACAAAAACAGAGGGTGGCCGTTTACTGCCGGGTCGCCACCGGCAGCGAGGATCCCTCCGCCAGCCTCGTCGTCCAGGAAGCGTACTACACCGAGATGGTGGGCCAGCACCCGGAATGGGAACTGGCTGGCATCTACGCCGACAGGGGCATCGCCGGCGCTGACCGACAGAATCAGAAGGAGTTCAAAAGGATGCTCACCGCCTGCAAACAAGGCGGCATCGACATCATTATCGTCAGGTCGGTCTCCCGGTTCGCCAGGAACACGGTGGACTGTTTGGAGGCAGTACGAATGTTGAAAGCCTGCAGTGTAGGTGTGATCTTTGAAAAAGAGGGCATCAGTACCTTCGAAAAATCCGGCGAGGTGGTTCTCTCCATGTGCTGCGAATTTGCCCGGAAAGAGAGTGAAACCATTACCCGAAACCTCATATATCCGGTGTGGCGGAGGTCATAACGTTTCAATATCAGGCAAAAACAGACAAGGAAAGGAGACTGCATGGAACAGACAGCACAGCAGGAGCGGCGGATACACGTCATCCCCGCCACAAAACAGGCCACCGCCCCCGGAAGGGCCTCCGGCAGCAAGCAGCGGGTGGCCGCCTACTGCCGGGTGTCCACCGACAGCGAGGAGCAGCTCACCAGCTACACCGCCCAGAAAGCCTACTACACCCAGAAGATCGATGAGAACCCCGATTGGGAGATGGCCGGTATTTTCGCTGACAAAGGCATAACCGGCACAAGCATGAAAAAGCGGACGGAGTTCAAGCGGATGATCGCCGCCTGCAAACGGGGCCGCATCGACCTGATCCTCACCAAATCCCTCTCCCGCTTCGCCCGGAACACGGTGGACAGCCTGGAGATGGTGCGGATGCTCCGGGCCAACGGCATCGGTGTGATCTTTGAAAAGGAAAATATCAATACGCTGACGGAGTCCAGCGAGTTCCTGATTACCCTGTTCAGCGGCTTTGCCCAGGCGGAGAGCGAGTCCATCAGCAAAAACGTGATCTGGGGCATCCAAAAGAGCCGGGAGGCGGGGAACGTCCCCTTCCAGTACCAGAAGCTGCTGGGCTACCGGCGGGGGCCTGACGGTCAGCCGGAGATCATCCCGGAGGAGGCGGAGACGGTAAAGCGTATCTTCCGCCGCTACCTGGACGGGTGCAGCCTGGGCCAGATCAAGACGGAGCTGGAGGCGGATCATGTCCCTACCTCCTGCGGCATCCAGGGTTGGACATATCAGGTCATCCACAACATCCTGGTCAACGGCTGTGCCATAATAGGGGTAAACCAGCAAGCCCTTGTCGCACAAGCGGTTACGCTGATTTAGTCCACCTATGACAGCTTTGATACGACAGGAGGTGACAGTCGAAAGACCATATATTCCGCCGCTGGTTGGGTTTTCACCGGACAAGCACCATATAGTATGCTCGAAAACCATTTACCACCCGAAAATTGACGATTGATGTCAGTTTTCGGGTGGCACTTTTTATTATGTCCATTTTTCTCGAAGCGAGCCCCCTGACGGATTTTTCATCCGTCAAGGGGGCTTTTTCGTTTTGAGACGAAAAGGAGAGGTCAACCATGTCACTGGAACTGGATTACTTTTACGGCAATGAAGCCGAGCAGTACAGTTTCTATCGGATTCCCAAGACTTTGTTCACAGACCGGCGGTTCAAGGGGGTTTCTATGGAAGCCAAGGTGCTGTATGGGCTGATGCTGGACCGTATGGGACTGTCTGTCCGTAACGGCTGGCTGGACAAGGACGGAAAGGTTTATATCTACTTTACTCTGGAGGATGCTGTTGAGATGCTGGACAGCGGCAAGGATAAAGTCATACGGCTGTTTAAGGAACTGGACAAGCCCAATGGGATCGGGCTGATCGAGCGCCGCAAGCAGGGGCAGGGAAAGCCCACGCGGATATACGTCATGAATTTTACTCTGCCACCAGAGCCGGAACAGTTATCTCCAGCTACTCCGTTGGCGCCGCCTGCCCAGACTTCTGAATTTCCGAAGTCTGGACTTCGGGGGGAAGCGGAAGTCTTGACTTCTGAAAAACCGAAGTCAAGACTTCGGCAACAGCGAGGTCAAGACTTCGCAAAACCCGACACTAATAAGACTGATATGAATGATACTGAATTGAGTGATACTGAGTCTTCTATCTATCCCCCTGCCCCCTTATTGCCCTCGCACTCTCGGCGCACGCGGCCGCAGCGGGATAGGATGGGTCAGATGGATGCGTACAGGGAGTTGATCTGTGAAAACATCTCTTATGACCTGCTGCTCCAGGAGAACCCCTACGAGCGTGACCTGATCGATTGCTATGTGGAACTGATGGTGGAGACCTGCTGTACCGGGCGGGAAACCATCCGGGTCAATCAGGAGGACGTGCCAGCCGATGTTGTCCGCAGCCGGCTTCTGAAACTGGACAAGATGCACATCGAGTATGTGATGGAGTGTCTGCGAAACAACACCACGCAGGTCGGGAACATCCGGGCCTATACGCTGTCGGCGCTCTACAACGCCCCTGTAACCATCGGCCAGTATTACGCATCCCAGGTCGCTCACGATATGGCCCAGGAGGTGATGCCGTGAGAATTGGTTTGGTTGAGGTAGACGGACATGAGTTCCCGAACCTGGCCCTTATGCGGTTGTCCGCCTGGCACAAGGCGCGTGGGGATACCGTGGAGTGGTGGAGCGGCTTTGAACACTACGACCGGGTGTATCTGTCAAAGGTGTTCACATTTACGCCGGACTTTTCCACCGTAATCAACGCCGGTGAGGTCATCACCGGCGGGACGGGCTATAAGGACTACCGCTCCCTGCCTCCGGAAGTGGAGGCTACAGCCCCGGATTACAGCATTTATCCGAACTACACAAGGGCTATCGGCTTCTTGACCCGGGGTTGTATTCGCATCTGCCCCTGGTGCATAGTTCCCCGCAAAGAGGGATATATCCATCCAGCGTCTGCCTGGGAGCAAATCAAACGCCCGGACAGCCGGGAGATCATCTTTCTGGACAACAATGTGCTGGCCTCCGACTTCGGACTGGAGCAGATCGATCGCATGGGCGGTCAGAAAATTTGGGTGGACTTCAATCAGGGTTTAGACGCCCGATTGATTACACCGGAGACGGCCAAGCTACTGGCTAGACTCCGCTGGATTCGTTTTGTGCGGATGTCCTGTGATACCAACGCCATGCTCCCTGTGGTGGAACAGGCAGCGGCATATCTCAAAGAAGCCGGGGTTGCAAAATCCCGGCTATGGGCCTATGTGCTGGTTCAGGACGTAGCAGATGCTCACCAGCGGGTGGAGACCCTGCGAGGTATGGGCGTAACGCCTTTTGCACAGCCGTACCGGGACTATGACGGCGGGGAGCCGACAGAGGAACAGCGGCGGTTTGCCCGCTGGGTCAACAACAAGGCAGCGTTTAATAGCTGCTCGTGGAATGATTATTGTGAGGACAGGAGGACCAAAAATGGCATATAAGAAGTTGCAAAAGAGCGTGGAGCAGGATCCCCGCTATCATGATACTTGGCGGCTACTGAAGAAATACCGGGATGTGGTTTGGAGCATGGAGCTGTCCGTCCAGCAGTTGAAGAAAGAATTTGAGTGCGAGTACGGCAGCAGCGTGGATGACTTTCTGGAGTCCGTCTACATGGCCGGCGCCGATTTGAGCGGGACGCAGATTGAGAACCACGCCCGCTGCATCGAGCGGAGCCGGAAGATGCTGGCGCTGGTGAACAGCGCGGTGGAGCTCTTGCGGACGAAGCACAAGAATGGCGAGGCGTACTACTGGATTTTGTACTACACCTTTCTCTCCCCACAGCAGGTGGAGAATATCAACGCCATCATTGAGCAGCTCCAGCCCTACATCCGGGATATCGGCCGCACAACTTATTACCGCAAACGTGAGCAGGCGGTAGAGGCCCTCAGTTCCATCCTGTGGGGATATTCCTCTAAGGACTGCCTTGATTTGCTGTCGGAGGTGTTTCCGCACACAGAGGACGAGGCATAGGGGAAAGCACCAGCCCGTGCGGTTCATTTACGCCGCACGGGCTGTCCTTATTTTGTGAGAATGGCTTTACCATCTGCTGGTTAGTATGATATACTATGAAAAATAAAACATCCTGGAGGTGTATTCACAATGGCAGACAGCAAAGATGATGGCTTGATTCCTATTCCTGAACCTTACTCCCGGCGCAGGCTGAATGCGCTCTACCGTGAGATTCCCCTCCCGGATATAGTTTCACGGATGCTACGTAAATACTTCAACGCAATGGCGAATCTATATGGGATTATTCCGCTCCGAAAGGCCTTTGAAATCATCCAGGAGCAAAACCACAGTCGTTTCACGCAGGAAGAACTGTTAGCGTTTGCGGAAATTGCCCGCCATGAGGAAGAGGACTACTACATCCTGGGTCTGGACGAGTTATACACGGACGGCAAACTGGGTAGCCCCTTGGATCGAGAAATAATTGATGTATTCTTGCTGGATGGAGATATATCCGCTTACCACGAAACGCTGCGGTCACAACACAGCAAACCTTATTACATCCCGCCGAAAAAAGAATTGCTCAAATACGATGATATGTTCTACTGCGAGCCGACACCGGAGCATAAGGCTTTTATGGTGGTGATTTCCAGTAAAACAGGAAATCATAATTTAGATCAGGCAGTCTTTGCGGACTTTATTATGAAAATGCGCATTACATCCACATCCTTCCCCAATGTGATGGACGAAGCAACCCGGCTGGGGCTTCAGTTCAACGGCGAGGCAGACATTAACCGTTTTCTTTCGGTTTATAACAATTTCCAGAATAACTGCCGTATGCAGCGCAACCGGGGCCATACGCCCCGCGAAATCATGGAGATGGTTCCGCCAGAGGAGCGCATACCGAAATCTCTGTCCTTTGGCCCCAATATCCGCAAGGCATTGGCAGACAGGACAATGAATGTCGAGGAACTGCGGCAAGGCATCTTGACTATGGATAACATCCCCAGTGAGGAACTGCGTTTTGATATGCTCCGCCAAATTGCGGAGATCACCGGTAGCGCGCTGCCCCAACAGGCGCATAAGCAGAAAATCGGCCGCAACGATCCCTGCCCCTGCGGCAGCGGCAAGAAATATAAGAAGTGCTGTGGGCGATAGGGAGGCTGTACTATATGAAAATCAAGCTGGCGCAGGTCATCTTTGCGGTTGAATCGGCTTCGGAGGCATTCCAGGAATACTTTGATACCCAAACCGGGCAGAGCGTAGCTCTGGCAGACCCCGATATTACCGGGGAACGGGACGAAGAGCTTGCGGATTTAATCATAAATTTCCCGGGCCGGTTTCTTCCATTCCCCAGCAAGTACGAGATCCATGAATACCGCATTATGGCTGATTTTGTGGACGAACTACGCCCCGGCGCGGCTCGTGAAGAATTGGCCGGAGCTATCCGAGGCAAGGGCGCGTTCCGCAGGTTCAAGAACGGCATCCGCTATCATCGCCTGGAACAGCAATGGTACGATTATCTGGCCCAGGCCCAGCGGGAGATTGCCATTCGCTGGTGTAAGGAAAACAATCTGGAATATGAGGAAGACGACACCTAAAATAAAGGGGTCTATGCTTTCGGACAAACAGGAGGAAATTGTACATGGGACCGGGAGTGATTACAGCGGATCTCCACGGAAAGAATGCCTACCAGGCCAAGGTGACGGTGGAGGCACTGCTCCGCCGCGCTGACAGGGCTACTTACCGTCTCCGCCTGATTCACGGTTGCCATGGCGGAACCGCTCTGCGGGATTTTATCCGAGAAACCTATTCCCACCATCCGCAGGTGCAGAGACTCGTGTTCTCCCCTGATGGCGGGGTCACGGAATTGGTACTCAGAGAGTTTTAATTCATGGTAGTACAAAATTAGGACGGTTTTGGGACTGAATTAGGACGGCTTTGGAATTGACATGGGAATCTATATATGTTAAGATAATCATGCTCAAAACTGTAATCACAAACGAAAACGGCTATGGAGGGACGCTGAAAGGCGTCCTTTTTTCGTCCCTCCACAGCAGCCAGGCGGCGTCCAAAAGTTGGTCGCCGCTTTCGTTTTCGGCGGAAAAACGAAAAGGAGGCATCTATTTGAACCCCAAAAATGTTCCCCCCGTCAAAAAGCCGGAGAACAAGCTGAAGAGACACATTGACTGCGGACGCATCCTCTATACGGCGTTTCTCTGTATGTGCATGGCTTCTATGCTCTGCCTGCCGGCCTTTGCCGCCGGCACCACTATTTGGACTAAAGCCAGCGAAGTCATGAAAGACGTCTACACTCAGGTCCTTGGTATCTCTACCATCGCGGCTGTGGTTACGGCGGCTGTGGCCCTGCTGATGATGAACTTTTCCCGCTCTGGACGGACGGTGGATGAATCCCGTGCTTGGCTCAAACGCATCATCGTCACATGGATTATCCTGAACTCCCTCGGCTTCATCATGAGCTATGTCACTCCCTTCTTCTCCGGCGGCCAGTACACGCCGTAAGGGCTTATGGGTATCTTAGATGGCATAGTGGAGTGGATCGCGGAACAAATCATGTACGGCCTGGATATGATTAACACATCAGTTTTGGGCGCGCTGGGCTGCGACATGAGCGTGTTTCTGCGATACTTCCCTGCTGCCGAAACCATGTATGAGAGTTTTGTCGCTCTGGCTATCGGGCTGATTCTGCTGCTGTGGGTTTGGAACCTGTTCAAAAACTTTGGACTGGGTGCCGGCTCCGAGGCGGAGGACCCCATCAAACTGAGCATCCGCTCTATCCTGTTCATCCTGCTGGCCTATTATTCCGACCAAATCGTGGACATTGCGCTAACTATCGGCGGAACGCCCTACAACTGGATTATGACCGCATCCCTGCCCAGCCTGGACTTCGCCAGCTTTAACTCGGTGCTGCTCACCATCATCGGGGTCTGCGCCAACGGCGGCGTCGCTCTCATTGTACTGATCCTGCTTCTGGTGCTGGCATGGAACTACCTGAAACTGCTGTGTGAGGCGGCGGAGCGGTATGTGCTGTTAGGGGTGCTGGTCTTTACGGCTCCTGTCGCTTTCGCTATGGGTGCGTCTCAGGCCACCTCCAACATTTTCAAAAGTTGGTGCCGGATGTTCGCGGGACAGCTCTTTTTGTTGGTCATGAACGCCTGGTGCCTGCGGCTGTTCGTCAGCATGGTAGGCGCGTTTATCGCAAATCCACTATCCCTGTAAAGGAGGACTCAAAACGAAAAAGAGAATATTCTTCACGTTGCTGCTGGTATCTCTGCTGGCGGCTTTTTTATGTGTCCCGGCTTTCGCCGTTACAGAGGCAGAAGTGGAGGCGCAGGTGGCGGCCTCCAGCAAGTCGGAGGTTACCGGGAATGTGCTGATCTGGTTTCTGTGCGCCGTGGCTTTCCTCAAGGTATCACAGAAGATCGACAGCTTCATGGCAACCCTTGGTGTCAACGTGGGCCGCACAGGCGGCTCCCTGCTGGCTGAGGCTATGCTCACCATGCGGGCAGTTACAATGGTTGCAGGCGGCAAAGGCGGTGCCGGTACCAATCGGGCCGGAGCTGCCTCCAGCGGAAAGGCTGGAACAACCAGCGGATCCGGAATGTCAGGTTTTTTCAAGGGCGGATTGATTGGTATGGCTAGCCGCCATGTTACCAACAGCGCAATCAAGACCGCCACCTCTCAGACCTCCGCCGTCCACACCGCCCAGTCCAGTGTACGGCAGGCTACAGCGGCGGTCACGCCAGAGGCACCATCGGGGGTGGGACCTTCGGTCAACAACGATATTCACACTGGTGGGGTCAATCTCCAAACTGAAGGCAGTGCCACAGCCGGCTCATCCCCACAAGAAGGCGTTATTGTGACCGATGCCACTCCTCCACCCGTTGCTGCGCAGAGTGATGGTCAGGTTTCCGCCGCAGACCAGGCCAGCGGTACGGTGCTGAACATTCCTCTGGCAGACAGTTCTATCCCGGACAGCTCTATTCCCGATGGGTCCATCCCCGCCGAGGCGGCTCCCATCGTTTCTCCGGGTGAGAGCGTTTCCACTGCGGAAAGTATATCTATATCCGATAGCGGCGCTGCCTTTAGTGTTCCCCAGAGCGGCGGCACAATGCTGAACATTCCTCCGGCAGACGGTTCTATCCCATACGGCTCTACTCTTGATGGTTCCGTCCCAACCGAAGCGGCTCCCATTGTTTCTCCGAATGAGAGCGTTTCCGTTGCGGAAAATATATCTGTATCTGATGGCGGCATTGCCCTGAATGTTCCCCAGGGTGAGGGTGCGGCCCTTATCGGAGCAGGCAACGGTCCCGTTCAGGAGGGCGTAATCGTCACCGCCAGCGACCAGCAGACCAACACGCAGAGCTCCACGGATACGCAAAATGTGCAGAAGTCCTCCGTTGTAGAACGTTCCCACACCGTCCGCAACCACACAAAACCCGTACAAACCGGCATCCCCAGCTTGGGCGGCGCCATTTTCTCAAAATCTCTGGTTGCGGGGGGCAGTTTTGCCAATGATGTTATCGGCACAGTGGCCCGGGGCGAGGTAGCCGGCAGAATTACTGGCGATATGGCGGCCCAGTCTCTGCAATCTTACTTGGGGTATACCGCAGAAGGTAAAATTCCCCCCATTTTTTCCAATACAGAAATTGGAGGCGGGAGAATTTCAGGCTATGTATCCACACCTGAACATCCGCAGCCGATTGCGTTTGGTATGTATCATGCAGAGCAGTATATGGAACCAACAGGCACTTTTTCAAAGGTCCGCTCTGCGGATGGGACACTTTGGTATACACAGATGCCCCAGGATGTAGTGGAGCGCAAACCGTATATGGCTTCGGACGATAAAGTGGCTTACCAGGAGCGCATCATTAAAAAACTCCCCGACCCACCCAAGCGTAAGGATCGGGTATAAGGAGGTCCTATGCGTCAAGAAGAACGGGATACTTATCTAATCCCACCTAATTTCATTGAGGGAGGCACCCTGATGGGCGGGATGTTCAAGACCCGCAACGCCATTGAAGCGGGCATCCTAGGGGCGCTGACCGCCCTCCCGGTGCTTAATCTGGGAATCTCCCTCACTATGCGCATCATCATTCTCTGCCTGACTACTCTGCCTCTGGTGCTGCTGGCCCTCATTGGGGTGGGCGGCGGAAGCTTGTCTGAGTTCATCCTGCAATTTTTCAGTTTTCTTCGCAATCGCCGGGTGCTGGACAGGAAGGGCGAGAGTAAAAAGGGGCTTCTTCCCAGCTGGACGCAGAGGAAAGAAAAAACAAGGCTGGAAGATGTAGAAGAACTGCCCAAAAGCCGTAGCCGGTTGCAGGTAGACCTTAAAGGCCGGAAAGTGGATCAGTTCAAAACCTTTCTGGCCCCGGAGGTCAAGCCTCTCAACCCACTGGCGGATTATGTGCCTATCGAAAAGATAGAGCATGGGGTCATTTTCACCAAAGACCACCGTTATGTGAAAGTGGTTGAGGTTATCCCAGTAAACTTCCTCCTGCGTAGCGCCCAGGAGCAGCGGAACATCATCTACTCCTTTATCAGCTACCTGAAAATCGCTCCTGTAAAGGTACAGTTTAAGGTGCTGACCAAGCGGGCGGACATTGACCGCCATGTGCAGACCGTGCGGCAGGAACTGGCCCAGGAGACCAATGCGCACTGCCGGGAGTTGCAGGAGGACTATCTGCGGCTGATCCGACAGCTTGGCTCCCGTGAGGCCATCACCCGGCGGTTCTTCCTGATTTTCGAGCATGAACCGCTGCCCGGCGCCAAGCGGGGCCACGAGGAAGAGGAGGCCATCGCCTCCCTCCAGACCGCCGCCCGGACAGCGGCCAACTACCTCCGTCAATGCGGAAACACTGTGGTACTAAACCATGAGGATGAGAACGAGGCCACAGCGGAAATTCTGTACCATGTCCTCTGCCGCGCCGAGAGCAACGACAAGCCCTTTGCCGGGAAGATTAAGCAGGTGGCGGCGGAGTATATGGCCGCCGGCCGGTCGCTGGAGGAAATCCCAGTCAATGAGTTCTATGCCCCCTCCCAAATCGACCTGTCTCACGGGCGGCATATCTGTATTGACGGCATGTACTATGCCTATCTGCTGATTCCGTCTGGTGGCTACAAGGCCCAAGTGCCTGCCGGCTGGCTCAGCCTGCTGGTGAACGCCGGGGACGGCATCGACTTGGATATGTTCCTGACCCGTCAGCCCAAAGACCGCATGATCCGCAAACTGGGCCAGCAGCTCCGCATCAACCGCAGCAAAATCAAGGAGACCAGCGATACCAATACGGACTTCGACGACTTGGATGGGGCCATCCGTAGCGGCTACTTCCTAAAGGACGGCTTATCCAACAACGAGGACTTCTACTACCTCAATCTGCTGGTGACCATCACCGCCTCTAATGTAGAGGACCTGGAGTGGAAATGCGCGGAGATGAAAAAGCTGCTACTCAGTCAGGATATGGACGTTCAGCCCTGTTCTTTCTGTGAGGAGCAGGCTTTTTTATCCTCACTGCCGCTGGCATCTCTGGAAAAGCACCTCTATGAGCGATCTCGGCGTAATGTCCTGACCTTGGGTGCGGCCAGTTGCTACCCCTTCACCAGTTATGAAATGTGTGACGACAACGGTATTCTGCTGGGGGTCAACAAGCATAACAACTCTCTTATCATCGTGGACATCTTTGATTCCCGAGTCTACAAGAACGCCAACATCGCCATTTTGGGCACCAGCGGTGCGGGAAAGAGCTTTACCATGCAGTTGATGGCGACCCGGATGCGGCGCAAGGGCATCCAGGTATTCATCGTGGCTCCGTTAAAGGGCCATGAATTCCACCGGGCCTGCTCCAACATCGGCGGGGAGTTCATTCAGATATCTCCCGCCTCCAAAAACTGCATCAATGTCATGGAAATCCGTAAGGTGGACAAGTCAGTGGATGAACTGCTGGACGGCCCAGGCGTGGAGAAGTCTCTGCTGGCGGCAAAAATCCAACGGCTCCACATCTTTTTCTCCCTGCTGATTCCCGACATGACCCATGAGGAGCGGCAGCTTTTGGATGATGCTATGATCCGCACCTACGCCCTCAAAGGCATCACCCATGAGAACGGCACTCTGGATGACCCGAATGCCCCTGGCCACTATCGGTCAATGCCGGTATTGGGCGACCTCTATGAGGTGCTGAAGCAGTCCGCCGAGACCAAGCGGCTGGCGAATATCATCAACCGTCTGGTCAACGGCTCTGCCCGGACATTCAACCAGCAGACCAACGTATCTCTGGATAACAAATACACGGTGCTGGATATCTCTGAACTGACAGGCGACCTGTTGACAGTGGGGATGTTCGTGGCGCTGGATTACGTTTGGGACAAGGCCAAGGAGAACCGTACCGAGGAGAAGGCTATCTTCATCGACGAGTGCTGGCAGCTCATCGGGGCCAACAGCAACCGTTTGGCGGCGGAGTTTGTTTTGGAGATTTTCAAGATCATTCGCGGCTACGGCGGCTCCGCTATCTGCGCTACCCAGGACATCAACGACTTCTTCGCTTTGGAAGATGGCAAGTACGGCAAAGGCATCATCAACAACGCCAAGACCAAGATCCTGCTCAACCTGGAGGACGAGGAAGCCCGGCGTGTCCAATCCCTGCTCCACCTGTCTGAGGCGGAAGTCATGGAGATTACCCACTTTGAACGGGGCAGCGGCCTTATCAGCACCAACAATAACAATGTGACGGTGGAAATCAAGTGCAGCCAGATGGAGAAGGAGCTGATCACCACCGACCGGAGGGAGTTGCAAGAGCTGCTGGACAAGACCCAGGCCGCGCCGCCTGTGGCGTAAAGCGGAGCGTATACGGTGTTAATGCGAGGGCTATTTTTTAATGCGTTTTTTATACGGTCCGTATGCGGAAAACCGCCTCGGCAATAGCTGTGGCGGTTCCGCTGTGCGATTTTTATACGGCGCTAATACGATTTTACGAGGTGAATGATTATGATGAAAACCCGTGAACAGGTCTATGGCCGGGAGGCAGCGGCTATCCTGCGGGATATTTCCATGTACCGGGTGTTGACTGCGGAACAGATCCTGCGCCTGCATCCGGGGAAAGACGCCAAGGAGCGGAATAAGATCCGGAATCTGCTGACCTACCTGGTGAAGCAGCAGCGGGCTTGGCTCTCCGAAGATGAGCGGTTCTATCTCGCGGCCCCGGATGCCCTGGAGGACATGGACCGGGGCCTTTTCGCTGCGGTATGGGTGCTGGCGGACTTTGCGGATGAAGTGGAGTATCATTCCGTTGGCGATTTCCCGGCCAAAATTATCTTTTTCGCCGGCGGTGAAATCTACGAGATCGTCCACGCCGCCCAGGGCAAAGAAGTTCTGATGTCCCACGTGCTTTCCGATCCCGGCGAGCAGCCCTCCCGCTACCTTGTGCTGGTGGATGATGCTTCTCAGATTGCGGAGCTGCAAATCCCCCATGCCAGCGGCTACTGCACCGTATCCCCGGAAGGGCAGGTGCAATATTACCAGAAAGAATGAGGTGAACCATTGAACCGAAGCACCGTTTCCCGGCGGATATCGTCCATTCTGGATGATATTCAGCGTCTGACCAACGCACTGTACGCCATGAATACCACCGATCTTCAGCGATACCCGGACAATTACGAAGTATTGTCCATTGACGCCGCCCTCCGAGCGGAGGGCATCGCCTGTCGGCTGCGCCATCTCATCTACGCCAGCACGACCACACCAAAGACGGAGTATCTGACCTCCGCGGCCAACACGCAGGGCATCTCAGTGCGCTGTAAGGACGGCGTTTTTGAGGTTACGCTGCCTGCTCTGCTCCCAAAACGTAAAATGTGGCAGAGCGGCGAATATCTGTTGGAGCCGTTGGGGGCGGCTTTGACCCAGTACGCAAGGGGTCATCCCCTTCCCCGGTTCCGGCACTGCCTGATTGCTTTCTCCCATATCTACGACCAGGAGTTGCCGGAGCGCCGCATCAGAGACTACGACAATCTGGAGCTGAAGCAGATCCAGGATGTGGTTGCCGCTTTTGTTCTGACAGACGATACCGGAGGCCTCTGTGATACCTACCACACAACAGAGTTGGGCGCGGTAGATTGTACCCGAATTTCCATCATGGAGACGTCCCGTTTCCTGGCGTGGCTGGCCGAAAAAGAAATCCTCTGAAAGAGGCCGAAAGAGGGCAAAACAGGGGTCCCATTTAGGCCCTTTTGAGGTGTTCCGTTTTGGGACCCCAGGTCCACCGCCAAAAACGCTTGCAGCGCAAGGAGTTTTGGCCGCTTACGCTGAGTGCGGAAACGCCCAGGTTATACGGACCCTGGGCGTTGAGATTACTGAAATAGGAGGTGTCGCAACTTGCCAGACCAAGTGACAAAACTCCCTGCCCCGGATACGCTGCCCGACCTCCTTTTGACTCTCGTTGCCCTCTCTGGCGAGTTCCCAACCAATCTGGTGAACAGTCTCCCCAGTACGAAAGCATACCGGCAGAAAGTCATCAAGCGGTTAAAGAAACAGATGCTGATCTATGCCTATTCGCAAAACGGCCTTCGCGGTCTGCGCCTGACTGCCGATGCCAAAAGCCTTCTTTCCGCTGACAGGCCAGAGCGGTTTGCCTCTCTCTTTACCGGCGATACGGTAACAAACGCACCTAAATATTCCGTTCCCCATCGCCTGCGCCTCCATCGGATGGCTGAGGTGCTGGTTACGATGCACAATGCAGGAGTGTCGGTATTTCCATGGGAAAAGACAGCCGTGTTTCAACCCTCGCCGCCCCTGGGCCATACTCATATTACTCAGCCTGCCTATTACAGCTCCCGTGAGGTCAAAGAGGTCGGGCCGCAATCATCCATCATACGCGGTTCCCGTTCAACCGGCGTCTTGCTATCGGACGGCGGTATTTTTATTGCCTACAACACCGGCCCATTCCAGATGAAGTGGGAGTACAAGGCCGAGATGCGGATTAAGTTTCTGCTGCAAACGGAAGTCTGCCGACAGCGGCTCCCGGCGCAATTCATGGATGTTGGAGTGGACGCGGTTGTGTTTGGCACGGATATGGAGCGGCTGGGTGCGCTGATGGGTGTAGGCGATGGCCTGTCCCACAACAACTTTGTGCTGGATGGCGGCTTTGAGCATTTCTATTTCTTCCCAGGTGACCACAAAGGAAATGCGTTGGTGCGTCTGCTCTGCAACGGCGAACTTCGTGTCTCTTTGGACACTCTGCTTTTGAGCGGCCTTCATCCGCCGAACCCCGGCCTGCCGATGGAGAATGACGGATTGGAAGGCGATACCCCCGTCCTCTTTGGCTATCTCTGTGATATGCCTCGGCTCAGGCGCTTTGATAATGCGTTGTCTATCCACGAAAAGGACGGCATCGTCATTTGCTTTGACTTCCAGGAGGAGGCGTACCGCCGCTGCCTTGGCCCTCGTATCCAACTTCAATGTCTTGACCTTGAGGCAGTAGAAAGGAGTGTGTTTCCATCTCTCGAAAAGAAATGATCAAGCTCGCCATTATCCTGCCTGTCGCTCTGATTGCTCTGCTCTATGGCGGCGGCTACATCGGTCAGTTCATCTACAATTATCAGGTCTGGGAGGCGGCAGGTGGCGTGTTCGGTACCTCTCCCCAGTTCCCAAGCGGCAATTTTTTCGCCTGTATCGCCGCCGCCTTTCACTTTCCCTATGGCTTGTACGGCATAGGCTTCTGCGTGGGGGCGTTGGCTGTCCTGATTTTCATGGTCATGCGGATGGGATACAGCGAGACCGGCGAGTATGACCGAGACCGCAACCTGATCTACTCCAACAAAGGCACCTACGGCACAGCGGGCTTTATGTCCAAAAAGGAGCTGAAGGGTGTCTTGGATCTGGTTCCCAATATCCGCAAACACCCCGGCATCATCCTGGGGGAGTTGGACGGCCAGGTGGTATGTGTCCCGGAGAAGACCCGGTTCAATGGGAATCTGGCTGTGTACGGGGCCAGCGGCTCCAAAAAGACGCGGGCGTTCTGTATGAATATGATTCTCCAGACGGTCGCCCGGCGGCACTCTCTTATAATCTGTGACCCAAAATCGGAACTCTATGAAAAATCCAGCCAGTATCTTCGAGACAAGGGCTATACGGTGAAGGTGTTCAATCTGGTCACCCCCTCCTGCTCGGATTCCTGGAACTGTCTGGCGGAGATCAATGGTCAGGAACTGATGGCACAGCTTTTCTGTGATGTCATCATCAAAAATACTGGCAGTGCCAAGGGAGACCACTTCTGGGACAACGCTGAAATGAATCTGTTGAAAGCCTTGGTTCTCTATGTGGAGCGGGGCTACCCGGAAGAGAAAAAGAACATTGGTGAGGTCTACAAGCTATTGACGCAGAGCAGTGAGAAGGAGCTGAATGCCCTTTTTGATGTGCTGCCCGTCACCCACCCGGCTAAATCCCCCTACAGCATCTTCAAGCAGTCCGGCGAGAATGTCCGGGGCGGCGTCATCATCGGTCTGGGGTCCCGGCTCCAGGTATTTCAGAACAGCGATATTCGGGAAATCACCGGCCATACGGAGATTGACATGGAGCTGCCGGGTAAAGAACCCTGTGCCTATTTCTGTATCACCAGCGACCAGGACAGCACCTTTGACTTTTTGTCCTCGCTGTTTTTGTCCTTTGTTTTTATCCGGCTGGTACGCTATGCCGATCAGGAATGTCCCGGCGGGGCACTGCCTGTTCCCGTCCATGTACTGGGTGAGGAATTATGTGCCTGCGGCGTTATCCCTGACCTTTCCCGCAAAATCTCAGTCATCCGTTCCCGGAACATCTCTATGTCCTGTGTATTCCAGAACCTCGCGGGACTCCAGAACCGCTACCCACTGAACCAGTGGCAGGAGATACTGGGCAACTGCGATGTGACGCTGTTCCTTGGCTGCACCGATGCCCTGACAGCGGATTTCATCTCCCAGCGAACGGGTGAGGCAAGTATTTCCGTAACCAGCAAGGCCAAGCAGCTGGGGACCTGGCGCATTTCCAACTATACCCCGGAATACCGGGAGACCAGCGGCGTCGGCAAGCGCAGGCTGATGACGATGGATGAGGTGCTGCGCATGGATGTGGACCGCGCCCTGGTGATTATCCGGGGCAAAAATGTATTGGAGGTGGATAAGTACGACTACTCAAAGCATCCGGAAGCTAAGAAGCTGCGGCCCAGCAAGGCCTCCGCCCATGTCCCTGACTGGCGTGTAGCCCAGGAGAAGAACAAGCAGCCCAAGCCTCCCGCCAAGAAAGCCGCTCCGACAGGGAACCCGGCACAAGGGACGGTCCGGCAGGGCGAAGAGATGGTGGAGCCGTCTGCTCCTCCGGCAGGCAGAACGCAAAAGAAACCAGCAGTGCCCAAAACTCCAGCAAAGCGGCAGAGGCAATCACCGCAGGCAAAGAGGACAGCTTCTCATCCCAAAGAGGAAGAACAGCCCTCTGTTTCCTCTCAGCCGGCGGCGGATGAAGAACAGCCGGTGCCGGCTTCTACAGAAACAACAGGAACAACTCGGGTCGTGACTGCGACCAGAGATTCCATATTCGTTAGACCGAAATCAAAATGTGAAGAGGAGGAATAATTTCACAATGCCAAGGAAAAAAACTGTACCCATTCCTGAAGAGCAGGAACTGACTGAGCAGACTGGCCTTCCCGCTGATACCGGCGGAATGGAGGCCGAAGCCGCCCCGGAAACCGGGATGACTGATTTTTCCCCCAGCGATGATCCTTTCTCCGGCGGCGATGCCGGCGTTTGGGAGGAAGGCGGCGGCGATGTTCCGCACGATGACGCCGATGGTGGTATCGCCCCTGCTGACCCGGAGGCCGATGTAACCGAAAACGGGGCTGAGGAACCCGACGCTGGTTCCATGGGCGATGAAACCGACGGCGAAGCCCAGGACGGGGAATTTCCCGCAGAGGATGTGTCTTCTGATGGTGGGAGCGTCCCCCAGGATGATGTACCTTTCGACGGTGAACCGGAAGAGTCTGACCCTGAGTACGACTCTTTACTCCAGGAATGGGGTGAAGCGAGTGTCTCCCCGGACGGTGAGGCAGGAGTCGGCGATGACCCGCTGACGCTGGCACCGCCGCCCGGTGAGGAGCCGGATGTTCCTGCCCCAGAGGACACTTTTGCGGAGGATACGCCGCCCAGGGAGGCACGCCCCCGGAGACGCCGCGAGGCCGCCGCATCTCTCTCTGCCTCTCGCCGCACGGCTGACCGTGAGCGGGTGCTGACCATCGAGGCCCGGGATGAGGTGCAAACCGAGGCGGAGCGGGAGGCCATCATCTGGCATGAAATCCAGAACGCCGACTGGACGCGCCGCATCCTCACTGGTACGCTGGATGGAGTGGAGCAGACGGAATCCGGCCTGACCCTGGCGGTGGTCAACTACAAGGGCTTCCGGGTGGCGATTCCCCTTAAAGAGATGCTGCTCTACCCTGGCAAACTGCCCACCGGCCCGGAGTACATGGAGACCATGGCCCGTCTGCGCCGCATCCTCATGGTCCGGCTGGGTTCTGAGATTGACTTCGTGGTGAAGGGCCACGACAACAAGAGCCGCAGTGCTGTGGGCAGCCGCAAGGACGCCATGTACCGCAAACGGCAGAGTTTCTATCTGGACAGGGATGAGATGGGCGAGCCCATGATCTACGAGGGCCGGGTGGTGCAGGCCCGGGTGGTGGCGGTCTCCGAGAAGATCATCCGTGTGGAGGTCTTTGGCGTGGAGTGCGCTATCGTGGCCCGCGGGCTGTCCCGCTCTTGGATGGGCGACGCCACCGAGAAGTACAGCGTAGGCGACCGTATTCTGGTACGTGTCCTCAAGATCAGCGGCAGCACCGTGGAGAATCTGGCGATTACGGCGGATGTGCGCAGTGTGTCCAACGGCACCGACCATGATAATCTGAAAAAGTGCGTGGTCCAGGGCCGCTACGCTGGGCGGGTTACCGACATCCGGGGCGGCGTGGTGTTTATCCGGCTGAACAATGGGGTCAACGCCATCGCCCACTCCTGCTATGACCGCCGCACCCCCGGCAAGCGGGACGATGTGAGTTTTTCCGTCACCCGGCTGGACCCGGAGCAGGGCGTGGCGGTCGGCATCATCACAAGGATCATCAAACAAAATTTGTAAAGGAGAGGGCCTATGAAGCATTTGAAGCGTCTGGCGCTGTCTTTGCTGCTGGTACTGTCCATAACAGTCACCGCCATGGCCGCTGAGGTTCCGGTAAGTCTGGTAGTGGAAAACCTGAACGGCCAGCAGCGCATCGTCAAGACCTATGAGCTTCCCCCCGGGACAGACCCGGAGACACTGAAGGAGCCGTCGTTTGAGTACGACGGCTTCACTTATACCTGGGCCTACACCACCAAGGAGGAGCACACCTTCCTGGAGACCAAAGCGGTAACCGAGAAGGTCACAGTGGAGACGGTCAAAAAGGACCTGAACGTGGTCCTGGAGCAGCTGGCCCCCAGCATCCCCTATGACGATGGGGAGTTTAGCGGCGAGCTGACTTTGGATCACACCACCATCACCACCGAGGCGGCGGGCTATACCACCAAGAGCGGGAAGGTTACCGCCACCAAAACCATTGGGCCGCTGGACCGCAACGATATGTCCTACGTTCCGGCTACCACAGTCAAGGACGGCAGAACGCTCAATCTGGTCAATGTGGAGTGGCAGGTCATCGGGACGGACCTGGTTGGGGACGCTCTGGCCCCTGCCTCCTATCAGGCGGTAGCGACCTATTCCGCGTCCACCAGCAGTCAGGTAGCCACAGGCTATGTCTCCACCGCAGAGTATAAAGGAACGGTGACCGCCTCTGGCGTGAGCAGCATCACTTATACAGTGGTCTACACCGGAGCGGAGATCGTGCCCGAGACACCGCAGCCTACCGAACAGCCGGACAAAAAACCGGGCAGTCTGTTCGGCGGGAATGTGGCCGCTATCGGCGGTACGATCCTGCTGGTGCTGCTGCTTGCGGCGCTGGCTGGAGCGGGCGGCTATCTGTTCCTGCACAGGAAGAATGTCTATGTCTACATTCCGGGCGACAGGCCCCGGGATTACAAGCTGATCGCCAAGTTCCGGGCGGAACCTCAGCGGCCGGAGATAGACATTACCGGTCTGGACCCCTACCCGGAAAGCATCATCGCGGTGGAGATCAAGCGTCCCCTGGCAAAAAAGCTGCTGGGCCAGACCTTCACCGTCCATCATCGCGGAGCGGATTATGCCTACACCGTTCTTCAGGACCGTCCTGGGGACTGGCATGAGTTCGACCCTACCGAGGAAAAGGAGGAATCTATTTGAAGCACATCAAAATGTTTGCCGGGCTGATGCTGTCCGCTGTGGCGGCGCTGTGCATGAGCGTCCCGGCCTTTGCGTCGGACTACTCGTTCACCACAGACGCCCCCCAGGACTACTACAAGAGCACCAGCTATGAGGACGTCTACGGCTCCCAGTACAACTACGGGGGCCGGAATGTGGTGGACTACCAGGTGCCGGAGCTGGAGTACGGCGTTCAGAGCACCACCATGACCGGCGTGATGGAGCGCACCATGCTCCCCGGCCTCCAGCAGACGGTGGCGACTGGAGGCGGCGGCTACGGCGTGGCCGGGGGCGGCCCCATCACCGTACTCACCGAGGCCACCGGAACGGGCGGCTCCGGTTCCACTTCGACCACCACCCCCACGACGCCCACCCTGCCCACCACTCCCAGCTATCAGCAGCCGGCCTACACCAGCGTGGAGGGCATGGCCTACAAGGACGGCAGCATCGGCACTGTCAAAATTCCCTCGCTGAAAATCAACATGAAGGTCTGGGAGGGCGAGACCGACGCCAGCATGAAAAAGGGCCTGGGCCATTACAGCTCTACCTCCGCCTGGGATGGAAATGTGGCAATGTGTGGACACAACCGGGGGAGCAAGTATGTGATCGGTTCCATCAAGGACCTGGAGCAGGGCGACACCATCACCTACACCACGATCTACGGCACCCGCACCTATCAGGTCACCACCGTGAAGGTCATCTCCAACACGGATTGGAGCTACCTCCAGTCCACCGCCGACAACCGCATTACCCTCACCACCTGTCTGGCCGACCACCCGGAGAGCCGGGTGCTGGTCCAGGCCGTAGAAAAAAAGTAAAAAAACTTGTTGAAAAACCTCTGTGTATTTTCGTATAAAGTAGTATAATCATATGAACGGAGGTTTTCACAATGAGGAAAAAACTTTTTATGATCGGGCTGGCTGTCACACTCTGCCTGGGGCTGGTCATCCCTGCGGCGGCCGCAAGTCCGCCCTCCGACCAGGAGGCCGCAGCCGACTATGTGCGGGAGCGGGGCATCATGGTTGGGGACCAGAACGGGAACATGAATCTGGCCTCCAGCCTGAACCGCGCCGAGCTGGCCGTCCTGCTCACCCGGTTTCGCGGCGGAGTGGAGGAGTTGCAGGCCAATACCGCCTACTACGAGCGGGGCTGCAAATTCGTAGATGTCCCCGCCTGGGCCAAGCTTTATGTGGGCTACTGCGTCCGGAACAATCTGGTGGCCGGATATGACAAGCTCCATTATGGGGCGGCCGACCCGGTAACTCCCGCGGCGGCCTGCACGGTGATCCTGCGGGCCAGCGGCATTATGGACGGGGAAGGCAGCGTCTGGAGCTACGGAACCGCCTGTTCCTATGCCCTTGGCCTGGGCTGGATTGACGAACCCACCGCCCATGCGGAAAGCATCACCCGGGGCGAGATGGCGGTGCTGATCTACCGGGCGCTGACTGGTAGACATCCTGGGGATACGCCCTCTGCCAGTCAGAACACCGGGGACGGCTATCTAAGCAACGGAAAGCCTGTGACAGAAGAGAATGTGCTGGAGCTCCTGCGCCAGATCGAGAAGGAGTGGCCCCATGGCACGGTTTGGGGGACGCACAATACTCCGGGCACCCACAAAAACGAGGTGCCCAGCACCGCCGCCAACCGTATCATGGACGTCTACTGGGTGAGCGAGTATTACGGATGCAGCGGCTACGCCTCCATGGTCAGCTCTCTCATTTTTGGGGACAAGACCAACCCCGGCCGCAGAGTGGAGGACCTGTCACAGATTCGACCTGGAGACATCCTCTTCTGGGTGCGAAATAGTGACAACTCTATTTGGCACGTGTCGGTTGCACTGGAATCTCCTGATGAAATCCATGCATTTCATGAAACCGACGGCAACCACGGCGGGATCATCCGTTGGCCGAATCAGGAGAGCCAGTACAGCAAAAACAACTTAGATAGCTACCGGGGCGAAAACAGGGCCTACCGCCTTGAGGCATGGACCCGCTACCCGGAGGATGTGGCCTATACCGGAAACAGCGCGGGGGCGTGGTCCTCAGATGCCCTCAACTGACAGGTCTGACCGCCCAAGGGAGGGCAAACGCGCATCAAAAACCACCGATCCCCAAACCGAATCGTCCTGGCCGCAGAGCTGCGGCCAAAAGTCAAAGGACTGCACGATGATGTGCAGTCCTTCCTTTGTGCTCACAAATTGATTAAGGAGGAAACGCTTAATGTTGAAATCTCTCTCCCAGAGCATCAAAAACAAGTGGAGGCGAGCCCTTTCCGGCCTGTTGGCGGTGATCACCGTGGCTGGAATGCTCCCGGCCACCGCATTCGCCGCTGAGAGGACATCGGCTGGCTCAGCGGCCAGCACCCCCGTTTACGCCCCCACCGGTGATTTCGAGGTCAACATCGCCGGCGCCACTGGCTGGAACGGCACACACCAACCGCTGACCGTTTACAGCACTGAGAGCGGCAGCACGCAGACCACCACCATCCCTGCCTCGGGCGGGGCGGCCCCCCTCCCCTTCGCCCTGCTGGAGTACAGCGGCGGCGAGCGCGTCAAAGTCGGTCTGGCCGTTGATGACAGCGGCAGCGTGACCGGCTGGGAAGGCGGCAAACTTGGAAAGACCGGCTGGGTGGATAAGGAGGATATCCTTGTCAACCTGCCTGACATCCTGCCCGGCATCGCCTACAAGCGGGACGGCGGAAGGCAGTTTTCGTCCAGGCTGAGCCGGTATGAGTACGTCATTGCCGGCAACTTCGCTTTTGCTGAACAGCTGGCCCAGCTCCAGCGGGAGGCTATGTCGGACGGCGATACATTGGTCGTTCAGCAGTCCAGGCAGGATATCAGCATCCACCGGGCTAAGGGCGACGCCGGCCAGCTGTACCAGTACACGCTGGATGGCGCAGTCTATCCCAAGTATGAGGACTGGACGGAGTATGATGCCCCGGATGATACACTGGGGCTGCTCCGGTACGAGCTGTCCAACGCCATTGACCGGGCTTACAGCGTCATTCCCTATACGACGCTGACTGAGCTGTGCGCGAGCGGTATCAAGCGGGCTCCCATCAAAGCAAGCAGCTCCAATCCCACCGGCGGAACTGGCGGCCTCAATCCCGGCAGTCCCGGCGGTCAGAAGCCCACCACCAGCAATGTTGACTGGAGTACTGACCCTGAAAGAACCTTTTTGCGGTTTACCCTGATCGAGTTCCCCGAGGGCGTGGTAAAGGATATCGGCAACAACGATTACAGCACCTGGCACGTAGTCGGCACCCCCCTCAATGTCGTTTGGAGCGACGGCACCTATGAAAACTGGACTGCGGAACAGTGCCGGAGCAAAATCACATGGTTTAATTCCAGTGCCATGCAGTACAACGGCAGGGGCTCCAACGCGGCCCAGATGATGGCAGGTGGAACGGGCGGCGTTTATTCCTATGACGCCACCAGCGGCTACAATCAGCGTTGGGTCACCACGGCAGATGAATTTCAGAGGGAATCCGGGATCACCGACCAGCAGAAGGAGCAGATGTTCCACTGCAACAGCTCCAAGTGGTCTGCCAGCTGGATTGACGGCGACTACACCTCCATGTGGGGCACCGATCCCCAGCCTGTGACCCCTGGCAACCTATATAAAGTCTACAAGCCCAATGACGCTTTCCTGTACCTGCTGGGCCGGTTGAGTGAGAACAGCAGCGGAACCGGCTGGAGCAAGGATGACGCCATCGCCAAGTGGTCTGAGTACGTCCATGACGCCAGCGGCAACCTGCGGACCAAGTACCGGATCATCATTGAGACAGGCGGCGTGTTCGTTGACCCCGACGGTGTTCGCCGCGCCTATACCCTGCGGGAAATGATGGCCTATACGCTCTACAACAATGAAGCGGCCGTCAAGGGCAGCCTGATTCGGGACCAGTCCTCCACCATCCGCAACATGGCGCAGTGGATGCGGCAGTCCAAGGGCCAGTTCCTGGAGTATCCCCTGAACGGGGACGGCACTCCCACCGGCGAGGAGCTGTGCTCCACCAACGGCTATACCGAGGCGGACAGCTTTGTGGACAGCATCACGAAGGCCGCCAAGATCCGGGATACGATCTTTACCGAGCGGCGTTCCTATGGCCTGCACATCCTGTCCCCCTTCAACTTTGAGCGGCCGGAGCCCACAGGGACTTCCCTGGAAGTCACCAAGAAGTCTGGGGCATCTATTCCCGCTGGCAAGACATGGAGCTTCACTGTAACCTATACTGCGGGAAGTCCCTCCAACTATACAGCAAGGAAAAATAACACAGATTGTACGGATCAGGTGATTAACACTGGCAATGGTCTGAGATTTTCCCTGAAAGCCGATGAAACGATCCGTATTGTCTTTGATGCGGACGCCTCCTTCCGATTTGAGGTGCATGAGGATGACTCCTCCCAGCTGACCAATATTAGCGGCACCGGCGGCACCGCCGATATGTCCGCCAAAAAGTTTATCAGCAGCGGCGGCGCGTCCAAGGTGACATTCACCAATGGCACGACCATCACGGAGAAAAAGCCCGTCTATCTGAAGCTGAAGAAAATCGCGGCAAAAGATAAGCAGCCCCTCTCCGGCGCGGAGTTCTCCGTCTATGCGGACCCCTCCTGCACCGGGACCCCTCTGGCCGTGATGACCACCGGCTCCGACGGGACGGCGAGCACATCCGTCCCCAACATCGTCGAGGATGGCGGGAGCGTCACGCTGTATGTCAAGGAGACCAGAGCTCCCGCCGGCTGTACCCCGCTGGCCGCCCCCATTCCCGTGACCTGCAAGGCCCCGGAGAACTCCACTCAGGCAGGCGCGGCCCAGGTTGGCCCCGCCAGCGGCATTGAGAACGGCGGCATCCCTGAGCCCGGAAAGGCGCTCCTGTTTAAGCGGGACGCGCTGACCAACGCTGGGGTCGGCCCCGCCACCTTTAAGTTCTCCTCCGTCACCAACGGCGTCTATGAGTTTGACACCGATGAAGCCGGCGTGCTGGAGAGCGTCCAGTGGTGGGACCCCACCGAGGCGTCCGGGAAGTATATCAAGCC
>OFGK01000673.1_pt1 | contig 25992 bp, 25 predicted proteins | sample 1521771 | NCBI WGS metagenome assembly OFGK01 (sample SAMEA3504088, study PRJEB24116) | mouse gut metagenome | biome: mouse gut; feature: mouse-associated habitat; material: faeces | place: Denmark | collected 2011 | reverse complement strand
ATCTCCTTAAACACCCGAAACGCAATAGCCGGCTCCGTGGTGGTACCGGACTTGGAAATAATATTAATGGAGAAATCTTTTCCCTTCAAAACATCCTGAAGGTCTTTGATATATTTGCTGCTGATGCTGTTGCCTACAAAATAAATCTCCGGAGCCTTGCGCTCCTCCTTGCTCAAACAATTATAAAAACTGTGGGTCAGAAATTCAATAGCTGCTCTGCCTCCCAGATAAGAACCGCCGATACCGATCACCAGAAGTACTTCCGAATCACTTTGGATCTTCTCTGCCGCCTTTTTAATCCTGGAAAACTCTTCTTTATCATAGTTTACAGGAAGGTCGATCCAGCCCAGAAAATCATTTCCCGCTCCGGTTCTGCTGGCCAGAACTTCTTTTGCATCCAGTACGGGCTTTTTTATATTTTCTACTTCATGCTCCGCAATAAAGGGTGCCGCCTTAGAATAGTCAAACGTTACTTTACTCATTTTTTTACTCCTTTGCTCGTTTTTTACCGGTTTCATTTTAAAAAGTCAGACAGACGCCGGTTTTCCTGGTAATAGTTTAACAAAGAACCTGTTTTCTTTCAATAGAATTTCCATAATTCCATCAAAAGTCCTTCCAGTTCTTCCACCTCTTCCGGCGCAAGCTTCTTTTCCATTTCCTTCTTTTTATGGGCGGCAAAATCCGCTATCTCCGCAGACTTTTGTGCGGCTTCTTTCACTTCTTCCTCCGGTCCATCATTTCCTTTCCGCACATCTCTTTTACCCGCCTCTGCTTTCGCTTCCAGTTCATCCAGTCTCTCCTGCTCCTTTTTTGACTGGGGAATGCGCACACTGATATTGTTTTCCAGATAATCAATCAGGTTCGTTTTCAAACCCTCCTTCTTCCCTTTGATATCCACCGCCGCAGAAATCGCAAAGTAAGCATAGAGCATCACAAAGGAGAGTATGTAAAATGCAAGAATTTCTCCTACTGTCTTTTCCCTTATGATTGCCCTGCAGGCGCCCGCCCCCGCCAGAAAAACACTGAGCAGAAGAAGCTGGCCGCCAAGATGATGCAGACTTTCTACAGGAAGCGCCCCCAGTCTGATTCCATGTATGAACTTGTCCACGAAAACAGGGATATTCGCCACTTTTTCATGCAGCTCATAACGGTTTGTAAATTTTAATTTACAGGCTTTCAGCATTTTATTTTCTGTGGATGACATATTATATGTCTCTTTTATCATATTTTGGTAAAGAAAACCTATTATGACCTGGCATAACAGGCTGAAAATAAACAATACTAATATTGCACCGACAAGTATTTTATGTTCTGTAAAAAAACTTTCCATTTTACGGACTCCCTTCTCTTGTTTTGGTAATTTTCAGTATAATCCCAAAAAAGCATTTCCCTCAACAAGAGAATCTCGTCAGAATTTTACGAAATGTGACAGCTTTTTCCTTCTTTCTCTGGAAAGTAACTTTTTTTTCTGTTATAATTCATTTTTAATAAAGGAGTTTGTCGATGAAAAATCGATCAGATCCGCCGAAGGGTTCCTTTTCGGGAGAACAAAAGGCGGATGGCCTAAAGTACAGAAGGGAGAGAGGAATATGCATTACACACCATCAGGAGTTTGTTCCAGAGGGATCGATTTTGAGCTGGAAAACGGTATTGTAAAAGATGTCCGCTTTACCGGCGGCTGCAGCGGAAATACACAGGGGGTAGCGGCCCTCATCCAAGGAATGCCTGCGGAAGAAGCCATCAGGAGACTCAAAGGATTAAAATGCGGCTACAGGCCCACTTCCTGCCCGGATCAGTTGGCAAAAGCATTAGAAGCAGCACTTGTCAGTCAGTAAATGCGGAGGTCCTTTTCATGTCAAAGAAAATTGTTTTAACAGGTGGCGGAACCGCCGGCCATGTTACGCCAAATATTGCGCTGATCCCGCATCTGAGGGAAGCGGGCTATGAAATTGTTTATATCGGCTCCTACGACGGAATCGAAAAAAGACTGATCTCCGATTTTCCTGAAATTCCGTATCATGGCATCGCAACCGGAAAATTCAGAAGATACCTGGATTTCAAAAATCTCACCGATCCTTTCCGCGTGATAAAAGGATATGCGGAGGCAAAAAAAATCCTGCAGAAAGAAAAACCGGATGTACTGTTCTCCAAGGGTGGTTTTGTCAGCGTTCCCGTTGTCAGGGCGGCAGCCTCTCTGCACATACCCTGTATCATCCACGAATCTGATATGACGCCGGGACTTGCCAATAAACTCTGCATTCCTGTCGCCAGAAAGGTCTGCTGCAACTTTCCGGAAACATTAAAGATGCTGCCAGAGGAAAAAGCGGTGCTGACCGGTTCTCCGATCCGCGAGGAATTATCCGGCGGCAACCGCATCGCCGCATTGGACCTCTGCAAATTTACGGTTTCCAAACCTGTTGTGATGGTTATCGGAGGTTCCCTTGGCGCTGCCAGCGTCAATAAAATTGTGCGGGAAGCTTTAGATAAGTTGCTGGAAGATTTTCAGGTGGTTCATATCTGTGGTAAAGACAAGGTGGATAATCTGCTGCTTCATGTCAGCGGCTATAAGCAGTTTGAATATCTGAAAGCCGAATTAAAGGATATGTTTGCAATGGCGGATGTCATCATATCCCGCGCCGGCGCAAACGCAATCTGTGAGCTTCTGGCACTGAAAAAACCGAATCTGCTGGTTCCCCTGCCTGCCGGTTCCAGCCGGGGTGATCAGCTCTTAAATGCCGCCTCTTTCGAATCCCAGGGATACAGTATGGTAATCCAGGAAGATGAACTGACGCCTGAACTGTTGGTGGAGAAGGTACAGGAACTTTATTGTACACGGCAGATTTATATTGATGCGATGAACAGCTCGATGCAGATGAGTTCTATCAGCAGTATTATGAAGCTGATTCAGGGAGAAACTTTGTAAAACGCAGCATCTATCCTGTTCAGGCACGTTTTCGCCTGTGAAAAAACGGTATCTCCGTACATTTTGCCGGGATACCGTTTTTATTTGCGGATAAAATCAATATGTAACTATTTTATATTACGCATATATTTTCTATACTCAGAGAACCGGCCTCCAAATGAATCTCAGCTTGAAGGTTTACGGGAAGGGTGATGACCGTCTTTTGTTTATTTTCGTTCTGAAAGATTGCTTCCAGCTTAAAGTTCAGGCGGATACCATCTTTTATCGTGAACTTTCGTTCCGGAGCGAGGTTCACTTTTTCGTAAGCCGATTTCTGTTCCGAAGGCAGCTTTATAGAATTACCCAGGGGCTCTTCCAGCAGGTAAAGCCGAAGAGAACCGGTTTCTTCATTGTATTCTGCTTTCAGTTGGTGCAGGATCTGGCTTTCGTAATCATTTGCGGAGAGCAGAGCGGCAGTCCAGGTTTCTTCTTTAGTGGATATTACCCAGAGTTCCCCTGCCTGTTGTTCCGGTTTTGGTTTTTCTTCTCCTGTAGAGGGTACCTGTATATCATTTCCGGAAACGGTATTGGTTGTCTCTTCTTTCGTCAGATTATCGCCTGAAATAGTATCTTGCGTTATACTTTCTGCGGTTTCTTCCGCCACAGTTGTTTTGGCAGTATCCTTCGTATTCTCATCCTGCTTTGCGGTTTTTTCATCGGCTGATGTATCAGGTTTTACCGTATCGGAAGTATCCGCCGCATTTTCCGCCGTTTTTGAATTTACGGAACCGGCGACATTTGCACTGCCCTCTGCTGACGTCTGTTTTGCGGAATCCGAAGCCATTATCTCTTTCTCTGATGAATCCGCTTCCGTTTTTTCCGGCTCCTCCGTAGCATCTTTCGCCGTCGTATCCTCCGGCGATGCTATATCTTCATTTGAGATCTCCTTTTTTAATACGCTTCCATTATATAAAAGGACAACAATCTCTTCTTCTCCGTCTCCGTCAGCGTCCGTAACCGAAATATCGGGAAGTTTTTTGCTTTCGTTCATATAGATCCAGTCAAAATACTGATACGTATCTTTTACGCGAAGGGCCGTTCCAGTTATTCTTCCATCCTCATGATAACCATAGAGCGAGATATCTTTTTCCGCCACTTCCGCAAGCAGGATTGTCCTTAATTTTTCAGGTTCCTGCGCATATCGATCTTCCATCTCCGGTGCATAAAGCTCCGTAATTTCCTTAAACCGCTCCAGCGTCATATCAGATTTCCATGCATCCAGCCCCTCCGGCACTTCGGAAGGCTCCTGTGATACAGGCTGTTCCGATTCTTCGTTTTCCGAAACAATATCGTTGCCGCTGACCGCAGGCAATGTCTCAACCGGCGTCTGCTGCGAATCCGGTACCCGTTCGGGCGGTTTGCTGTTCTGCTCATCGAGGGCAATAATGTCGGCTTTATAACTTCTGACGATCACAGCTTTTGCCACGCTCTTAACAACCGGTATCTTCACTACTGTCTCGGCAAATGCATAGGAACTGTTCACCCCTATTGTCAGGCACAGAAACAGGATCGCAGCAACAGAACCCACCATCCTGATTATACGCGCCCGCTGCCTCACTGCTTTTTTACGCCTGTCCGCAGCGATTGTCTCCCGCACCATCAAAAGAAGTTCATCCGGTATCTCTATATCTTCATATTTCAGTTTTTCTTCCCGAAAAGCATCATATTCCATTCCGGCTTTCCCTCTCCGCCTTCTTCAATGATTTACCATATCTTGTCAGAAGCTCTTCATCTTCTTTTTCCAGTTCTTTTCCCAGTTTTTTACATGCGGCATACAATCTGGATTTCACGGTATTTAAGTTGGTATCCGTAATTTCGGCAATCTCTTTTAATGTTTTTTCCTCGAAAAAATGTAACTGGATCACTACCTGCATTTCTGTCGGCAGTTCGGAGATTTTAGAAATAACCTCCAGCTTTGGTTCATAAGCCGGTTCTTCATAGCTTCCCTCCAACAGGTCATTATCCGACTCATCCCATGCTATGTATTTTTTTTCTTTCCGCAGATACATCAGGCTTTCATTGATCACGATCCGGTAAAACCAGCTTGCCATCGCCTCTTTACTCTGCAGTTTTTCATAATTTTCCAACCCTTTACATATGGCATTCTGCACCACATCCAATGCCGCTTCCCTGTTTTTCACATAATAATATGCGGCACGGTAGAACTGGTTCTGGTTCTCCACAATGTGTTTCACCAGCGAGTCATACAGTGCTTTTTTAGACATAGCTGTATTCCTTCCTACTTTCAAGATGCACTTATCTTAAGTTTTGTTTAAATTATTTTAAACTTTTTATTGGCTTTGTATCAAAGTTGTATCATGATCTCCGGAAACGGTATGATTTTCCAAAAAATTCATCCATTCCGCCTCTTTTCCATGAAACACATTTAAATCAATATACTTCTCTTCCCCACTGTAACCCCGGAGCCTTGCCTCACTGTCATACTGCCAGAAAGTCCATTTTCCGGGCATTCCCATATTGGGAGAAAAATAAACATTGCGGATCCAGAGCGGATACTCATCAAAAGCTCCCCTGATATAAGTACTATAGGAACTTTCCGTGGCATAAATCAGCGGCTTTACCCCATAGTATGCTTCCAGCACATCCAGAAGGCTCTGCAATTCCGCTCTTGTCTCTTCCACATCCGGTTTATTATAAAAGCGATTCCCGTAAAATTCAATATCCACCACCGGAGAAAGCATGCCTTCCTCTTTCGGCACTACCGAAATAAAATGTTCCGCCTGAGCCTCTCCCCTGCTCTCAAAACTGAAAAAATGATAGGCACCTCTTTTTAAATCCGTTTTTCCTGACTGTTCCCAGTTTTCCTCAAACTTTGTATCAATATGACCGCTGCCTTCCGTCGCTTTGATAAAGGCAAAGTCTATATTTTCATCTGCCAGTACCTTCCAGTCGATATCCCCCTGGTAGTAAGAAACATCCACGCCGCGGACCGGATAGTCTGTTTCCGTGGGATGGTTAATTTTGATTTTCTTCTGATAGATCAACATGCCAAATAATATGGTATTGAGCAGCAATAAAACAACTGCTCCTATCCATAGCTTTTTCTTCATGATTCCTCACATTCCGCTGCCGGGCAGCCCTGCAATAAAATGGAAGCTCAAAGGCGTCCTTTAACATAGTATATGATAATTGTCAGAAACTCAATCCTTCAATGCCAGAAAGAAGATTATTTTCTAAAAATATAATAATTTCATCTACTTTCTAAAAATAAAATAAAACGGCATGAAAGAAATTCTTCCATGCCGCATCTTATATACAAATATTTTAGCCTTCCGGCGCAAACCTGGATCTGTCCTGTCCCTCCGGTCTCGGCTTGATCTCTCCCGCCTTTGTCAGCGCGATCTTTGTCAGTGTCGGACCAAGAAGCTCGTAAATCAGTACCGCAAATAATGCAATATTTCTGATAATCGCCCCCTCTTCTCCCAGTTCCTGAGCAACCGTTACGGACATGCCAAGCGCCACGCCCGCCTGAGGCAGAAGTGTAACACCCAGATATTTGCAGATCTGCGGATCACATTTTGTTGCCTTCGCACTGACGGAAGCCCCCAGATATTTACCGGCGGAACGCGCGATAATATAAACCACGCCTATCGCCACCACCGTCAAATTGGTAAATACGCTCAGATCCAGCTCCGCTCCGCTGAGTACAAAAAATACAACAAACAGCGGCGCCGTCCAGTTATCTACACGCCCCATAATATCCGCGGAAAAATCACAGATATTACAAAAGACCGTACCCAGCATCATACATACGAGCAGGCTCGAAAAACCCAGTTCGATCTCCGTTCCCGGTATTTCCATTCTTACCATGGAAAGTGCGACCGTCAGAAGAACAAAGGTGATGGAAATACCCATACGCCTTGTATTGGAATGGAACCATTTTTCCAACAGCGCAAAGATAATCCCCATTACAAATCCCAGAAGCAATGAACCGATCACCTCCAGCATGGGATTGACAAGCACCGTGATTACGCTGATTGCCGCGCCGGAATAAATGGCCTTCGCAACACCGAAAGATACCGCAAAAACGACCAGCCCGACGGCATCGTCCAAAGCTACGATCGGAAGAAGAATACTTGTGAGTGGCCCCTTCGCCTTATACTGATTGACAACCATCAATGTTGCCGCCGGAGCCGTTGCCGTCGCGATAGCCCCCAGACAGATACAGGTGGGAATCCCGATACTGCTGCCAAGGTCAAATATGTAATACATCGCAATCAGACTCACATCCACCAGCACCGTTGCCGCCAACGCCTGTACGATAGCTACTATCGTTGCCTGTCTTCCGGTCTTTTTCAGTTCCGCCAGCCTGAACTCGTTTCCGATGGAAAAAGCAATAAATCCAAGTGCCACATCCGAAAGGATGCCGAAGCTTTCCACATCCTCAAACGTGCGGAATCCGATCCCTAGCCTTCCTATCAGGCTCGGGCCGATCAAAAGCCCTGCTATCAAATAAGCCGTTACCGCAGGAATGCCGAAGTTTCTGAGCGCACGCGTCAGCATCAGTCCCAGGAACATCGCAAAACCCAGCATCAATAATAATGTCGCCGTTTCCGAAATCTGTATCATTTTTTGCCTCCACTGGTCATTTTATTTCTATCGTTTTATTCTGCTTTTTTGACCCTTTTTATCATACTCTTCTCTTATTTAAGTGTCAATATTTTTGTAGAGGCAAATCTTCATTCTTGTAACAGTTCAGTCTTTCGGCTGCACTGTTACTCATTCTTCATCCTCACCTGAGTTTGACACCTAAACATTCAATTTAGTTCCAGTAACCCTCATGGTTGCTGGAAATTTTTTGTCAATATTTGTATTTTTCTACATAGTGTATATTGATGTATATTTCAAAATGTGGTACACTATTCATATATTTCGCAGAAAAGGAGAGGCCTATGTTTCTCAGATCAATTACCATTAAAGGGGTCACCCGCCTTTATTTTTATGAATCCTATTACGAAAACGGAAGGACAAAGCAAAAGTGTATTGAGAACCTTGGACGTCTGGATGAACTCCAAAAGCGTTTCGACGATCCTGTTTCCCATTTCAAAAAAGTTGCTGAAGAAAAAAACGCTGAACAGAACACTTCAAGGAAAGCTTCCGTCCCCATTGACCTTTCCTCCACTATGAGTACTTCCGAAGACAACCTGAGAAATGTCGGCTATGCCGTATTAAAAGATCTTTATAAACAGCTTGAACTGGATAAGTTCTGGAAACTTGTCCTCAGGAAGACCTCCATCCAGTACGACCTTGAGGCCGTTTTCCGTCTCCTGGTATTTTCCCGCATCCTCTATCCCGGCTCCAAAAGGGATACTTTCCTTAACAAAGCGGCTTATTTTGAGGACATGGACGGGTTTTCCCTGAAAGATACCTACAAAGCCCTGGATGTATTTGACCAGTATGATGAACAGCTCCAGAAATGGATCTACAGCCATTCCTCTAAAATCTGTGAAAGGGACATGTCTGTCTCCTACTTTGACTGTACAAACTATTATTTTGATATCGGAAGATCCGACATGGATACCTTCGATGACGACGGCAGGCCTGTTGACGGAAAAGGGAACCCGGCAGAGATAAAGTACCGCAAACGCGGCCCTGAGAAGAACCACCGCCCTGACCCCATTGTTGAGATGGGGCTGCTCATGGATAAGAACGGAATCCCCCTGGCCTTTGACCTCTTCCCGGGGAATGAATCGGAAAAAGTCCATATGCGCCCCATCATAAACCGCGTGAAAAGCCAGTTCGGCAGCGGCCGTGTCATCTTTGTGGCTGACCGCGGGCTCAACACTTCGGATAACATCTATTTCCTCAACGGCGACAACAAGGCAGACCATAACCCCCGGGACGGGTATGTATACGGCCAGTCCGTCCGCGGCGCGGATGCCGAATTTAAGGCATGGGTCCTGAAAGGGGATTATAAAACAGAAAAACTCACGGATGATGACGGCAGAGAAGTTACCTTTACCCATAAATCCCGCATCCATCCCAAAACAATCCAGGTAAATACCACCGTCCCCGGTCAGAAGAAAAAGAGGAAAAAATCCGTCTCCATTGACCAGAAACAGATGGCTTATTATTCTGAAAAATATGCCAAAAAACAGAAACATGACCGGGACATCATGGTGGCAAGGGCAAAGGACCTGATCAAACACCAAAAAAAATACGACAAGATAACAGCCGCTGGTTCCGGGGCTTACATACAGAACATCGCTTTTGACAAATCCACAGGCGAGATTATTGAAAGCCGGGAACTGGTGCTTGACGAGGCAAAGATAGCTGAAGAAGAAAAATATGACGGGTATTATTCCATTGTCACCAGCGAGCTGAAAATGAGCGACCATGAAATGAGGGAAACTTACAGGGGGCTGGCCCGCATAGAGGAAACCTTTAAGATATCCAAAACAGAATTCGAGTCAAGGCCTGTCTTTGTCTGGACAAACGAACACATAGAAGGGCATTTCGCCACCTGCTTTACTGCCCTTGTGCTGATCCGCCTTCTGCAGTCAAAGCTGGGAAGCAGGTACCCGATTGGGAAAACAATCGAATCCTTAAGAAAATACAACTGCACACAGATTGGCTCCACCCTGTACCAGTTTGTGTATTATGATGAGATCCTTGAAGAATGCGGTAAGATATTTCATCTGGAGCTGAACAACAGGTACCGCACAAGGGAGCAGATACGCAGGCTGCTAAAATATTAAAAAAATTTTTTCTTGCGCCAAATCCGGCAGATATACCACATGCAGACAAAACACGGGAAGCCTTGATTTTACTGGCTTCCCGTTGAGTTTGGTGTCAAACTTGAGATAAAGATAAAATCAATGGCACATTCTCCTTTTTTGACAGGATGATCATCAAAGGCCATATCCGCCAGTTCTTTTCCACTTCCGGAAAAGGATTTTTCCTCTCTGAACAAAATGTCCTGCTTAAAGATTTTTCGTCTTATGCCAATCAGGTAACTGCGGATATTGTCTCCTATGCAGAAAATATGGCTGCTTCTGATAAACGGCCTTTGATTTACCTTACATCTTCTAAAACTTCAAAGGAACAGGCAGCTTTACAGGCTCTTGAAGAACATCCGGTGGATGAGGGCCTCATCTGTATCCTCTCAGTAGTGGAATACTGCCAGACTCTGCAGCCTAAAAAACATGACAACGGGCTGCTTTCCCTTGACACAGTAAACCGCAAATGCAAATACTATTACTTCTATTTCCTTGATAAGCATTTCGGCTTCATGCATGTCAAGCTCCAGACATGGTTCCCTTTTCTTATCCAGGTCTATATCAATGGGCGGGAATTGATGAAGCATGTCTTTGAGCAAAACGGCATCTCTTACCAGATGTATGACAACTCCTTTTACGAAATCAGCGACATAAAAAAGGCACAGGAGCTTGCCGACAGGTTTGATTCCAAAAGCCTGTGCAGGCAGCTTGACCTCTTTGCACATAAAGTGAACCCTTATCTTGATACGATTGAAAAAACCTTCCACCAGGGATACCACTGGTGTGTGGATCAATGCGAGTACGCTGCCGATGTTATGTTTAAGAGCCGGGAGGCTTTGGAGGATATTTATCCATCCCTGGTAGGCCACGCATTCTATGACTTCAACTGTACGGATATTTTTTCTTTTCTTGGGCGTAAACTTCACCATAAGTTTCAGGGAGAGGCAGTCTCCGATTACCGTAAGCGCCCGGAAGGCTGGAGGATTAAATTCAAAATGAAGTCCAACAGTATCAAGATGTATGATAAATTCAGCTGCCTGCGGGTAGAAATGACCATTAATGACCCGAGGGAATTCAAGGTCTATAAGGATGTACACCATGAAGACGGAACTACATCCAAACGGTGGGTTCCCATGGGTAAGTCTATCGCTAACTTATACCGGTATGCTGAAATTTCCAAAGCAGCAAATAAGCGTTTTCTGGATTCCATGCAGAACATAATCCCGGCAAAAACCATTGAAAAGGAGATCAACAGTATCTGTTGTCGGAAAAAACTGGGAGGGAGAAACTACAGCGGATATAATGTCTGGTCTGCCGAGACGTTTCTTCTCTTTGAGTCCGTTTCGGATGGGAAATATCTCATCCGTGGGTTTACGAACAGGGAAATCCGCCATTCAACCAATAGGGCTAATCCCGATTCTGCCAAGGTAAAAGGAAAAACCAGCAGGGAATTTACAAAATTAAGGGCGCATGGACTGATTCGGAAAGTTCCTCATTCAAGAAGGTATCTGGTCAGCGATAAAGGACGCCGTGTAATGGGTGCGCTGATCGAAACCAAAAGAAAAATCTATCCGGAACTTGCAGCAAAATAAACATCCAGCCTGTTAATATTCTTTGAAAAACCTGCCTGACGGACAGGTAGAATACTTGTGCTTTCATACAGGTATTACTGTTTTATTTTTATGTTTTTCTAAATCAATAGCATATTCTGTTTTCGTCAAATTTCCTTATATTCCGGCAGACTGTCAATTAAATCCTATGTTTTAACACTTAATGCAATTACCGAAACCAAAAGATTAAATATATACTTTTCTTCTCCATAAAGATTAGGATTATCCATGATTCCGCTCGCCTTGCCAACTGTCACTGCATAGTTCTCCATTACTCATTTTGCTCCAATTGAATTTCAAGTCCTTATGGTCTTTGTTGTATTTTAATTACTGCTGCCTTTATAAACAATACTGATAAGGGAGACCAATGCAATTACTGCTGTAACCAATATCTCCATGCTTGCTTTATCATCTGTTTTGTTATGTGTCACATGTTCGGCAAATTTTATTGCTTTATCTGAATAGTTTCTTAAATCCTCATAACTTTTCCCTTTAAGCACATACTTAATATAGCTGCTGATCATACCTTTGGCATCTGCAGGACCAATTCTTTTATCATCTTCACTGGTATCCATCTCTGGTCTATAAACCTTTTTTGCAAGCATAATATAAATCTCTCTACCGAGAACACCTACTTGATTATACGACAAGCGGTCAGAAGCATTCGAAGAATCTTCCAGCAATTTTCTTATCGAATCATTAATGTCTTCCCATGGAGTATCTAAATACTTTGCAAAATTGCATACAAAATCAGCAGATTCTAAATAAGTTAAAACAGCATCAAGCTTTCCGAATCGATACGGATTGATTCCTATTGTTCCATTAAAATTTGGAGCAAATAAACTATTTTGTATATCATCCAGCAACAAGGCACTGCTTTTGCTATATGGCTGTACTTTAACTTTTAGTTCTTGAATAAGCATTTTCACTGTATACGCTTTATCAGGTCTCACATTAACAAATCCGCCGCTATTTATTACCTGTGCTAAAGAATTATAAAACTTTCTCAATCTTTTTCTGATAGCTTGTATTTCTTTCATCTGCATATTAATCTTTACTCCATATCTGCATAGGGCACTACGCCAGAACATTAGCTGATATTTGTATCGCTCAAAAGTAAATCGCCGAATTTTTAATGAAGTTTTCGCAGATAACCCAATCATCTTTGATTACAATCCATCCGGATGTCTTTAATTTATAAATAACTTCAAATATTGCCACTAATTCTTCTGGATGAGCTATAAGTTTTACATTTATATTATCCAATACAGCATCTACAAAATCTTTTTTTTCTTGCACCATAGGAACCTCTTTTCTCATTCCTAATACAGAAAGCCATGAAAACAAGCTTAATCAAAGAATTTACTTTATATTTTTCTCCAAGTAACTCTGTAATTATTTCCAGATACTCTCCTTCTAAAACATATCTATTCATAGTCTTCTCCCCAAGATATCTGTAAATCAGGATCTACGTCATCTCCTGTCAAATACACATAACACCCATTTCTATATATAGGACTATTATCCAATATAGATGTTTCGATAGGCTTCCTTGTTGTTTTCACAAAAACTTCTTTTGGTGATGGAGTTTCATTAAATTCTAATAAAGCATCTTCATAGTTTGCATATGCCATATCTTCTATGTTCGAAATCTCAATACCACCATCCGCATAGACATCTCTAAAATCTTTATATAAAAGTTCCTTCACAAGTTCCCCTGTGACAAAAGCAGGATCATTCTGAACAAGTAATAATTGCCTAACTTCACGGATGTCCCTATCTTCCATTAACATTTCTGCCTCTTTTTTCTTTCGCTTCTTTAATTCCACTGTTTCTATAGTATACTTATTATCACTTATCTCCGCCCTAACCCTATTCACAATATCCATGAGTTTCTGAAATGTAATAGTGTATTTTTTCTTTTTCTCTATTGCGGCATCAATTTCTGCTACGATATATTCAATAAATCGCTCAAATCTTCTTTCTTTGGCTTTTTCGTATATTTTTATATCCGTACAATATGTGTCTGTAAAAGTTTTCAGCAATTCCTCTTTCAACTCATCAAAAGAACGAATTATTACGGTGCACCTTTGAGATAATTCCCTTATAATTTCCTTAATCGCATTTTCATCATTATCCACAAAAATCTTATCATCAACTTTTCTCGCTATAGATTTTTTACTTTTGGATGCTCCTTCCTCAAAATAAAAATAAACAAAATCTATAATATCAGCATCTTTGGTCTTAAAATCCAACTCATTTTCACACAACAAAATAAAAGCAGCCTTCTGATAGTCCTCCGTCAAAATCCAATTACCAATAACTTTTGACCAGCAATCCTTACTTACAGTTCCGCTTTTTACCTGTATATATCTATTGTTTGAAACTGATGCCATGGCAAGCATATCTACCGCTTTAGTATCAGACACATCAATATCATCTATGCCTTCATAGGTGAAGAACAAATTCATAGCGGCATTATTAATGACATCTTCTATAAACGCATACCTTTGAAACAAGAATCCATATTGAGATATTATTCCATCTGACATAGTCCCTCACCCCTATATAAATATTTTCGGTTTGGATAGACACTACCCACCCAATTTATATCATACCAAACTGTTCCACTAAATTCCATCAAATTGATAAATATTTTTACTTGGTTTTATTCAGAGAATACGGAGATGATTTTTTCTGCTAAATTGCATGGTGACCTATTCGTTTTCGTAAATTGCTTTTCTATATTCAAGTTTCAAAAAATTGTAGTCTTTTGTTGAAACCCCGACATACTCATATTTTTCCATATCTGTCTGCTCTTATATTTCCCAATATAAAAGAAAACAAGCATTCATTGATGCTTTGCTTTACATTGCCATCATTCAAAAGGCGATAGCCCTCCGCTTTGGAAAACCACCGCCTCATAATATTCCATCCTTATAAATTTTTCAAACTATTCCCTACAACACATCATTCATCCAGCATTATCGTCCCCTTCTTCGCCTTCGCCTTCAATCTCGCCATCTGCTCTCTCTCAATCTCCTGGATGCTTTTCTCCGGTTTGGGCAAATCCTCCGGCATTGTTCCCCCAATTTTTTCAATTGCAGTGTGTACCTCTTTTCCGACATTATAATGAACGCTTGTCGCCACGTCGGCACCCTGTATGCTGTCTTTTCGCAGTTTTTCCTCTGTTTGTGAAATGCGGAAAAGATTAGCAATAAGCTCCGTACTTCCCATATAATCAAGAATCTTCTGCCCAACCTGAAGTTCTTTTCTTGCATGAATATCTTCTACATCTAAACCGCCATAAAGTCCCATATATCCGGCATTTTGAAATATTGCAAATTCTTCATTCGTAATCACTCCGGCATCATGTGCTGTTTCCGCTAAAAGCTGATTCCATTGCTTGATATCACCACGAACAACAAGGCGTCTTCTATCTTCATCTAACTGATTAAAATGGTCGGCAACTTCCTGTCGATACGTCTGTATGGCAAAATAGGTCTGTCCTAAAGCAATTACTTCCTTTCTCGGATCTCCGTTTTGCACAATCAGATAACAGGCATATCTTGATAGTTCATAATCCTTTATTGGCTTATTCGTTGCACCAGCATCCACGATTTTCCTGACCTCAGGAAAATCGTCAGATACATTGTGTCCACTGTTCTCGCAAGCAATCATAGCACGCCCAATTACTTTGGAAAAATTTTCCCATTTAGAATATTCCAACGCATCCGACAATTCTCTCGCACTCCAAAACTCCGATCCATCTTCTCTGATATGCTTAATATCCTCAAATTTCTTATATTCCTTTGCTTTCAATTCCGACATGCAATCACCCCTCCAACATTATGGAAAGGACAAGACATTCTCTCATGCCTTGTCCTTTTTTCTTCGGTATTAAGGCTCAACCTTCAGTTTCACATTTCATTTTCTACGTACCAATCACGTACCAATTTTCCATAAACTCTTATGAAGATATAAAGAATTACATAGAAATCAAATTGCCCTCACCCCTAGTATTTATCAACCTTTAAGCCATTTTATAGAGATACATGGATTTTCATGAAACAGCCTCGTAAATAACGATTCCTAGTTTCATTTTATCTCAATCTCCTTTATCATCAATGTCTTATGTATCATTTTTGCATAAACTTTCAATCTAGTGTACTGACACATTTATATTCAGGCAAACCTCCTTGCCCGATTGCCCATCAGACTGCGTTGTCATCAGTCAACGATGCCACAATGCAAAACACGTTGAGAACAATCATATACAACGGATATCTTACTACATCCGAACCTTTCTTGGCAATCTCCAAAACAAACCTCGTTAAGATATAAATAACATTAATCAATACAAAAACAATTGCATTTACAACTAACATGATTCTATAAATGCTTGCATTTGCTATATTTTCCAAAACAGACGTAGAAAACGCAATGCCTGCCGTAAATGCCAGCACAATTGCTGCAAATATCCCTAAAATAGTAATATACTGTTTTTGCATCTCATCTGCTCTTTCTACCACGTTATTCATATCTGCAATCTTGTCCTGAATTTCTGCCAAAGTATCTGTCACTTTCTGCAGCTTATCCTGGGACCGCATTTCTGTTTTCTTTAGATAACTTATACGGGCAACTTCCAAATTAACATGGTCATACAATTTATTAATCTGTCTGTTGATATTAATCACTCTTCCATTAGTGTCTCTGTTCTTTGCTTTATATTCACGACGGAGCATATCAATATTCTGTGTCAATATCTCCAAATTACCATGAGAGACATCATTATCTATTTGAGACAGCACGGCAAAAATATCTGAATAAAAATGCCTGAAACCTTCCGCTCTCTTTATATCTTTTGTACTTTCTTTTTGATATATTTCTTCTAACTCAAGATATATCTTTCTTTTTTTCCTCAGAAGAATCCAATAAACTTTGATTTTTTGCTAAGCGAAGCAGTAACCGCTGAAACTGTCTCCGCCTCTCCTCGGTATTTCCTATTTCCAATCTATCCCCTCGTTCTGATCAAATCAACCGGTATCTCTTTTCTGTTTCCTAACCCGTCCTGGTAAATCTCATCCCATGCTTTTCCCGGTGCATGAGTCTCTGCCACCAAATACCACGGCTTTTTTGTCCTTTTCTCTTCAACGACAGGATCAATCTCCATTCTGTCCTCTGAGCTAAGCATCACCGGATACTCCATGGTAATTGTCATGGAGCCAAACCCGCAATATTGATAATACACTTCCGACACAACTGGTCCAAACTGCCAGGCTTCAATTGCGTCCTTGAACAATCTTCTTCCCTGCTGTATCAAATATTTTTTCTGTAAAAAATACAAAATCTTCTGTAACTGCAGATTGCTTACCGGATAATTCTCAACGGTGCATTTATTGATGACATACTTCGCCACTTCAAGTGCGTCATACCTGCATTCTTCCATATCCAGCCCTCCTTTCGCAATTTTAAAACATATGTTCTATTCTTAACTTTATTATATGCCTGCCTGCGAAAAATGTCAATCCACAGATTTTTTGCTTAAGTTTGCGTATTCTGTAATTTTATCGTATCAAAAGGTCTTGCTGCCTTTTGATACGATAAAATTACAGAATACGCAAACTCAAAACAAATTTTTTGAGATTCTATCTTAGTCTCTCGCCTCCACCACAAGCAGCACGCCTTCACAAAAAGAGATCTCTGCCTCCTCTTCCACAATCTCATTGCTGACGCCAAGAGAATGATAACATTGCAGCGTATAATTTTGCAGCGGATATTTAAACCCTTTCAGGGTCAGCCCCGTGACCTGGGAAGTGAATGGAAGTAAAGAAACATATTTTCCATACTGCTCTTTTCGTTTCAAAACCATGCCCTGACGTATGATGCGAATCCGGTTATGGCTGTCCACCATGCGACAGTCCACCCCCTTTGACATTGCAGCTCCAAGAAGATGAAGGTTGCCGATCATATGGTCCATGCGGCTTCCAGTAGCCCCCAAAAGATGAATGACATTGCTGCCTTTCTGGATAGCGGTCCGAATGGCAAGTTCTGTATCTGTCTCATCCTTTTCTGGCTGGAACTGGAGAATCACAGGTTTTTTGCCTCCCTCAATGTTGCGAAAGCTATGCAAAATTAGAGGATCCACAGAATCAAAGTCTCCCACGATAAAGTCAGGGACGATCTTCTGCCCATAGAAAAATTCCATCCCAGAATCCACCGCTATTGCAAGCTCGCAAGGATGTTTGCTAATATAAGACAGCGCAAACTCCCTTTCCAGACTTCCGCCGCTGACAACCAATGATTCCATATTAGCTCCTCTTTCCTTACCCGATGATCTTTCGGAAATCCTTGACATTAGACGTGACATCCCCCTGAAATACAGAAGAGCCTGCAACAATGATATTTGCCCCGGCGTCTAATGCCTGTTGGACATTGCTTAAATTAATTCCTCCGTCCACTTCAATGTCAACCTTCAATTCCCGCTCCTTAATTATTTTGCGAAGATCAGAAATCTTCTGCGTCACATAGGGAATATACTTCTGACCGCCATAACCAGGATTGACAGTCATAAGCAGCACCATGTCCAGCTTCGGGAGAATATATTCGAGACAGCTTAAGTCTGTGGCAGGATTTAATGCCACAGATGCAAGAATTCCCTTTTCTTTGATCTTGTCAATCGTACGGTCGAGATGAACACATGCCTCTGCATGAACCGTAATAATGTCTGCTCCGCATTCTGCCATTTCCTCCACCAGGCGTATCGGCTCCTCTACCATCAAATGCACGTCAAAGGTCCGTTCGGTTAATCCGCGGATAGATTTCATCAACGGCGACCCAAAAGATATCGTGGGCACGAAACGCCCGTCCATAACATCAATATGCACATATTGCGCGCCTGCTTCGTCAATTCTTTTAATTTCCTCTCCCAGATGTGCGAAATCTGCTGCCAATATCGACGGTGATAAATAATTCATTCTTATTTCTCCTTTTTTCTTTGATATTTTTTGACGCTCTGTAATTCCTCATACAGTGTCTTATAGTCTTCATAGCGTATTGAGCTAATCCTTTCCTCTTGCAGCGCTTTCTTTACTCCGCACCCTGGCTCATGGATATGACTGCATCCCAAAAAACGGCAACAGGACTCATAGGCTGCAAATTCCTGAAAATAATGTTTCAATTCCTCTTTCTCAACCCCAGTAAGATAGAGGGAGCTAAATCCAGGCGTGTCCATAATGTAAGTTTGTTCTTCTATGCGCAGCAGCTCAGAATGCCGCGTAGTGTGCTTTCCCCTGCCGATCTTTTCACTGACAGCCCCGGTTTCCATGCCAGCCTTTGGAGAAAGCAAATTGATCAACGAAGATTTTCCTACGCCCGAAGGTCCTGCTACCACTGTGGTCTTGTTTCTTAAAGCCCTGCGGAGCTCTAAAAGCCCTTTTTGATCCTTGGCGCTGGCAAATAAGATCTGATATCCGCACTCCTGATAAATCATCTGCATCTTCTGTAGCTGCGACCATTGAACCAGGTCTTGCTTGTTAAAACAGATCACCGTGTCGATCTTTTGATATTCCATCATGATCAAAAACCGGTCAAGCAGATTAAAATTAGGCTTCGGCTTATCCGCTGCGAATATCACCAGCGCCTGATCGACATTTGCAACCGCTGGACGAATCAGATGATTCTGACGGGGAAGAATCGCTGTAATATTTCCCGTCTTCTCTTCCAGATTCAGCAAATCCATTTCCACATTGTCGCCCACCAGAGGCTTTATCTTGTCTTTTCTGAAAATTCCTTTCGCCTTGCACTCAAATACCCCGGCCCCTGCGGCATAGACATAATAGAAGCCCGCAATTCCTTTTACAATCTTTCCCTGCATATGCACTTGTTTCCTTATTCCTGGGCAAAATCAACGTTCTCTATTTTCGTGGTATCTGTTTCCGTAATCTCCACCCCTTCTTCATCCTTATAAGTCCAGGTCCAGTCAATGGTAATATAACCCTGAGCGCAATTCTCAATGCCTCCCTGGCTCAGGCTATAAGGAAAGGTGGTTGCCGTCCAGGTTCCTATCTGCTCCCCTGTGGACTTATAAAGCGTGATTTTTGCCTCTATGCTTGTGGAGTCATCTGGAATATACGAGGGTTTGTCTATGGAATAATTATTTACAGAATAATAGAGGCTCTTTCTGCCCATGCTGATCGTCAGCGTCACCGTAGTCCCTTTTTCTACCGTCTTGCCTTCCACGATGCTTTGACTGATGACATGACCCTCTGCTATCTCGTCATTATAATCTGAATTGGTGGTAACGCCCAATCCCAGGGCCTGCAGCTGCGCCTTTGCCTCTGCTTCTGGCAGGTTTTGCACGTCAATCATGACAATCGGCTCTGGACCTCTGCTGAGCATGACTGTAATGGTATCTCCCTTTTTCGCTTTCGCCCCTGCCTCTGGCGTCTGTGACACCATGATCCCATTGGGAATATCATCGCTGTATACAAAATCATAATTTCCGGTCAAGCCAAATTCCTTGAGTTTCAATTCCGCCGCATCTTTGTCAAGTCCGGCGAGGCTAGGCACTTCAAACTCTCCAGCGCCGCTGCTAATCGTAACATCAATGGTGGTATTTTTTTCTACTTCGCTTCCCGCTTCCTTGCTCTGGCTTACGATCTGCCCCTGCTCATACTGGTCGGATGATTCTTCTCCTGCCCTTCTAATTCCAAGCCCGATGGTATTTAAGGCGTTCATTGCCTCCTCGTAGGTCTTGCCCCGCAGTTCAATCATTTCTACAGTTTCCTGGTCCTTTTTGCCTACTTTGTCGTCCTCGTCTTCCTGGTCCTGGCTCTGCACCTTATCTGGCGCCTTGGCATCGTCTTTCTTTGCACCAAATCGGAATAATCCTAAAAAACTGCCGCCGATATAAACGATAATTACCACGATAATCACCGCTGCCACAATTCCCATGATGGTCACTGCTTTTTCCATTTTGGGATTTAAGAACCCCTCGTCGTCCTCGTCTTCGTCGTCCTCGTCCTCTGGTTCCTGATCCTCGTCTTGTGCCGCCTCTTCATAGTAAATATCCCTGGTCTGCTGTTTGATGCTCTCCACTTCTTCCTGCTTCATGACCCTGGTCTTTTCCTGATGCCCGATCGGAACCAGCACCACGAAGTCCTCGTCTGGGCTGATCAGCGCTTTCTTTAAGTCCATCAAAAGATCGCTAATGGTGGCATATCTGCGGTCTGGGCTTTTCTGCGTACATTTTAAAATAATTTTCTCCAGGCTGACAGGCAGATCTGGCGCATAGGCGCTGGGATTTACCATTTCTTCCTGAAGGTGCTGGATGGCGATCGCCACTGCAGATTCCCCGTCAAAAGGAACCCGCCCCGTAACCATTTCATACATGACGATCCCCAGAGAATAAATATCGCTTTTTCCATCCACAAACCCATTGCGCGCCTGCTCTGGAGAAGCATAATGGACAGATCCCATCACCTCTGAATTGATGGTATTATTATTTGTCGCCCTTGCAATTCCAAAATCAGTGACTTTCACTTTGCCTTCGGTAGAGATAATAATGTTTTGAGGCTTGATATCACGATGCACGATATGCTTATTATGCGCAGCCTCAATCCCCCGCCCTACCTGAATGGCAATGCTCACCGCCTCTTTAAAGGAAAGCTGGCCCTTTTTCTCAATATATGTCTTTAACGTAATTCCTTCCACATACTCCATGACAATATAATACATGGCGTTTTCACTGCCAACATCATAAATATTTACGATGTTGGGATGTTCCAGGCCCGCCGCTGACTGCGCCTCTGTGCGAAACTTCGTCACAAAATTCATGTCCTCGGAAAATTCCTGTTTCAAAACCTTGATGCCTACAAACCGCCCCAGGGTATGATCTTTCGCCTTGTAGACATCCGCCATGCCCCCGGCTCCTACTTTCCCTACAATCTCATATCTGTCTGCAATATAAACTCCTGCTTTTAACATTTCTACCTCCAGTCCGCATCTTCCGCAAATGGATCTGTCAAAATCACCGTAATGTTATCATTGCCGCCATGTTCATTCGCCATTATAACTAATTCATCCACGATAGACTGTGTATCTTTCCTTTCCTCTATAATTTTAAAAATCTCTCTGTCCTCCAACATGTCTGTCAATCCGTCGGAGCACATCAAAATCCGTTCATTCTCCTTAAGCTCAACTTCAAAAAAATCAATCTCTATCTCTGTTCCTCCGCCCACCGCTCGGGTAATAATGTTCCTGTCTGGGTGCACTCTGGCAACCTCGGGGCTCAGCTCTCCGCTGCGCACCATTTCCTGCACATAAGAATGATCCTTTGTAATTTGTTTTAAACCATCTCCGGCAATATACAACCGGCTGTCTCCTACATTTGCCACGCAAAGTTCTCCGGCGATACAAGTCGCCGCCACGACAGTGGTGCCCATGCCTTCCAGGTCAATATGCATGCCTGCCTGCTGCACCACTGCAAGGTTTGCTTCGCTGATGGCCGAACGCAAAATGGAAACCGGGGAGCTCTCCTGGCTGGCCCGCACAGACCGCACCATCATCTCTACCGTATAATGCGAAGCATAATCTCCTGCATTATGCCCGCCCATGCCATCCGCTAAAATATACAAATTCGGCAAATTTCCAACCGGCAGTTCGGAGGTATACATATAATCCTGATTCATTTTCCGCCTTCTCCCTGTATCCGTCCTGGAAAAAGCCCTCATGGTTCTCGCCTACCTTTCCTATAGCGTTTCCGCAACTGTCCACAGGCTCCGTCAATATCTCTGCCCATTTCTCTTCTTATAGTAACATTTCTTCCATATTTTTCAAGTTTATTTTTAAATTCCAAAACTACGCCAGATTCTGGCTGCACAAACTCCCGCTCCTTGATAGGATTAACCGGAATCAAATTGATATGGCAGTTTTGCCCCTTGAGCAGTCTCGCAAGCAAATCTGCATCTTCCTGGCTGTCATTGAATCCGCCCACCAGACTGTACTCATAAGTAATCCGCCGTCCGGTCCGTTCAAAATAATGCTTGCATGCCTCGATCACTTGTTGAATATCATATTTACGGGCGACTGGCATCAGCTCTTGCCGCTTCTCCTGGGAAGGCGCATGGAGGGACAGGGCAAGGGTAATCTGCAGCTTTTCTTCCGCCAGACGGAGCATATTGGGAACAATTCCGCAAGTTGACACGGTGATGTTTCTCTGACTGATATGCAGCCCGCCTTCGCTTGAGAGCAGATGAATAAATTTTAAAAGATTGTCATAATTATCGAGAGGCTCTCCCGTTCCCATCACCACGACGTGAGACACTCTTTCACCAATGTCTTGCTGAATGCGGTAAATCTGATCTAAAAGCTCCCCAGGCGTCAGATTGCGCACCAGCCCGTCCAGCGTCGAGGCGCAAAAGCGGCAACCCATGCGGCAGCCTGCCTGAGAAGAAATGCAGACGCTGTTTCCATGCTTATACCGCATCAGCACGCTCTCTATCATATTTCCATCCGCCAGTCCAAACAAATATTTCCTAGTGCCATCCAGTTTGGAGCATTGCACCTCTATCTTGGTAAGCGCCGTAAGCTCGCAAGTTTCTTTTAAGATCTCTCTCAATTTCGTGGAAATATCTGTCATTTCCTCAAAGCTAGTCACCTGTCTTACATGCAGCCAGGAATAAATCTGCTTTGCCCGAAACGGCTTTTCTCCTAGAGAAACCAGCAGTTTTTCCAATTCTTCCCGATTCAGCGACTTAATGTCTACCGCCATAATTTCCTCCATTCTGTGCGTATTTCAGCACAAACAGATAGTTTGTGAAAGAATTAATAAATTATTTCACTCTTTGATTCCTTCCGCATCTTTGCCAGGAAAAATCCATCGTTCTTTCCTTTTCCTGGCAGTATCTGCTCCTGTCTTTCTAACTGAAACGCTGGATGCCGCTGTAAAAACCACGCCGTATTTTCCTGATTTTCCGCCGGGTTGATCGTACAGGTACTATATAACAATATTCCCCCTGGCTTCACATACTGTTGTACCGTATGTAGAATCTGCCTCTGCAACATGCACAGCTCCTGGCAGCTTTCGGCAGTCATCTTATACTTGATGTCTGGCTTTCTGCCAAGAACGCCCAATCCCGAGCAAGGCAGGTCTGCAAGGACAATGTCTGCCTTTTCTGTCAAGCTGTGATCCAAAATCCTTGCGTCTGCCTGCACGGCGCGGATATTGGGCAGCCCGCATCGCATGATGTTTTCCTTGATCAAAGACACCTTATACTCTGTCAAATCCCTGGCTTCTACGATTCCTGGCGTCTTGACGCCTTGTCCTGACGCTTGCAGCTCTTGTTCCGCCTTTAACAAAGTCTCTGCTGCATGGATGCTTTTTCCTCCTGGAGCTGCGCACACATCCAGTACGAAATCTCCCGGTTTCGGAACTGCCCAAACTCCTGCCTGCATCGAGCTTACATCCTGAACGTAGAACTTTCCTTCTCGGAATGCCTCAATCTTCCCCAAAAAATCATATTCTTCCAGATATAAGGCCCCTGGCAGTTCTTCCTCTTCCCACGCCTTTAGCCCCTGCGCTTTCAACTCCTGTTTTAAAGCTTCTCTGGTTGTCTTTTGGTCATTGACCCGGATAGAAACCGGAGACTTTGCAAGAAACGCTTTCAGAAATTGTTCTATTTCTTCCATGGAATACGTCTCTGTCCACAATTCCAAAATCCATTCTGGCATAGAATACTTGACAGACAGATAGTTCAAATAGTCCTTGCAAGGATCTGGAAGCGAAACTTGATCAAGATTACGGCTGATATTGCGCAGCACGCCGTTAACAAATCCTTTAAGGCTGTGAAATCCCTTTTTCTGCGCAAGCTTCACCGCTTCATTACAAGTGGCGCAAGCTGGCACTGCGTCCATGTATTTCAGCTCATATACGCTGCTCCTTAAGATGCAGCGTATATGAGGCTTCATTTTATTGACTTTGACTTTGGAAAACTGGTCTATTACATAATCAATCCAAATCATGTGCTCCAGGGTTCCCTGGCACTCACGCTTGATAAAGCTTCTCTCCTGTTTTTCCAGATATTGATATTTTTCCAATGTATTGCGAATGGCAATATGGCTGTATTCCTGATCCCTGGTGATCGCTAAAAGCGTCTCCAATACCAGTTCCCGCAGATTGACCCTGTTGCCTTGCATAACTTTTTCTCCTCTAATCATTCCGTCTTCCGCTGGACAAAAACAGCAATCGTAAAAGCTGCAGAATAGACGCCGCCGCTCCTGCGACATAAGTCAGCGCCGCCGCTTTCAGCACCTTTCTGGTGCTTTTCAACTCCTCTGCTCCCAGAATCCTTGTATCGCCCAAAAGCCGCAGCGCGCGGCTGGAGGCATTAAATTCCACCGGAAGAGTCACAAGCTGGAATAACACTGCCAGGGAAAAGCATAAGATCCCGATATTGATCAATAAAGTTCCCGTGTTGGAAGTGATAAACATTCCAATCACTATCAGCGGCCAAGCCAGCGTAGATCCAATGTTAGCCACTGGCACAATGGCGCTTCTAACCAACAGTGGCGCATATGCCTTTTGATGCTGAATGGCATGTCCGCATTCATGAGCCGCCACTCCTACTGCAGCCACCGAGGCAGAACCATAGGTACTGTCCGAAAGCCTCAACACCTTGTTCCTGGGATCGTAATGATCCGTCAGTTCCCCAGATACATGCTGAATGCTCACATCCCGGATTCCAGCGGACAACAAAATGCGTTCCGCTGCCTGCGCTCCTGTCATTCCTGACATGCTGCGGACACGGTCATATTTGCGAAAGGTAGACTTCACTCTCGCAGAAGCAATCAGGCAGATGAGTGCACCGATAATCACTAAAATATAAGTTGGGTCAAAATAAAATCCATAATACGGCATAATGATCACTCCTTTCCCAGCACGGTTCCCGTTTCCACCGGAAACCCTCTTAAAAATGCATCTGTCGTCATTCGTTTCTTCCCCTCTAGCTGAACCTCCAGAAGCTGCAGCAGACCATGTGCGGTCTGAACTACAATGCGGTCATTTTCTACCGCAGTCACAATTCCTGGCTCAGTTTTTCCTCCCTCCTGGGCTTCCACCACCGCTTTCCAAATTTTCAGCGTTTTTCCGTTTAAGCTAGTATAAGCGCTGGGCCAGGGATTTAATCCTCTGATCAGGCATTCTAGCTCCTGTGCCGGCCTGTTCCAGTCGATCTTTCCTAGCTGTTTTTTAATCATCATGGTATGGGTGGCTGCTTCATGGTCCTGCGGCGTATAGACCGCCGTGCCATCCTCAATCGCTTCCAGGGTACGGACGCAAAGAGCTGCCCCAGTCTGCGCCAATCGGTCAAAGAGGCTCCCTCCTGTCTCCTGCGGCGCTAGCTCCACCTCTTCTTTCAAAATCATGTCCCCAGTATCCAGTCCTTGATCCATCCGCATGGTGGTTACTCCTGTCACCCGTTCCCCATTGATCACTGCCCATTGGATCGGCGCGGCGCCGCGGTATTTAGGCAGCAGGGACGCATGAACGTTCACACATCCATGCTTTGGCATTTCAAGAATCTCTTTTGGAAGAATCTGCCCGAAAGCCACTACCACGATGATCTCTGCCTGATACTGCCTAAGTTCATCAATACATTCTGGTTCCCGTACCCGGCGCGGC
>OFGK01000661.1_pt1 | contig 26373 bp, 25 predicted proteins | sample 1521771 | NCBI WGS metagenome assembly OFGK01 (sample SAMEA3504088, study PRJEB24116) | mouse gut metagenome | biome: mouse gut; feature: mouse-associated habitat; material: faeces | place: Denmark | collected 2011 | reverse complement strand
ATTTCTTTTTGCCGCCGTCTGCTCCTGTCACGCCATGCGTTGATAGCCGCAAAGCTTATGACAGTCTTGCAGAAGCCGTTGAACGTATGTATGGTTTGTACAGGACACATTATATTCAGTCTGTTAAGCCCCTTTGAATCTGTCGTAAACCTCATATCTGCAATATAGGAGGCTGAACATTATCAGTAAAAAAACAGAACGATATACCGCCGCTGCATTTTTCACCCTCAGTATGCTGTGCCGTTATAGGAAACAATGCTGCAAAAACTGCACTAACAGCAAAAGTCAGAACAAATTTGAAACAATTATAATTTTATACATTTATCTGCGAAATCAACTATATCCTTATAAACCTCTTCTTTATTCAGCTCATTGAGAATTTCATGCCTACCCTGCGAATAAAGCTTCATATTGACATTTCTGTGACCTGTTGAAATAAGCTTATCATGAATTTCCTTAATACCCTTTGAGTAATTACCCACCGGATCCATATCACCGCTGATTAAAAGAATGCTAAGTTCTTTAGGAATTTTCTTATACCATTCGTCTGTATTGGCAGCAATATTCAGCTTAACCAAATCATTCATACCCTGAGCAGAGAAAAGAAAGCCACAGTATTTATCTGCAATATATTCATCAACAATTTCAGCATCACGTGTCAGCCAATCAAAATCCGTTCTTTTGTCAAACTGATTTCCATATGCACCGAAGGTCATTTTGTCAAGCATTTTACTTTTGTGAGTATAGCCTGTCAGCTTGGCAACAAGCGCAGATGCCTTATCGCCGATGCCTGCTATCGGATTTGAGCCGCCTGTACCCATATAGATTGCACCGCAAAAGCCTGCATCACTGTACCATGCAGTAAAGCAGCGAACAATGAATGAACCCATTGAGTGACCCATTATCACGATCTTTTTATCAGGGTTTTCAGTCTTTGCCTTATCAAAGGTTGTTTTAAAATCCCTCACAAGATTTCTGTATCCATCCTTTTTGCCAAAGTATCCCGTTAAATCAAAATTCTGATTTGAATTTCCGTGATTTGCCATATCGTGCATATACACAGCATAACCGCAGTCAGTCAGATAACTGATAAAGCTAAAATATCTTTTCTGATGTTCTGCCATTCCGTGGTGAATAACAATAACACCCTTCACATCACCATTTTCAGGCGTATACACATTACCGTAAATCTCGCACTCACCTGTTGCTGATGAAAAATGATATTCTTTAATATTCATAACATTACACCTCATAATATGAATTAACTATGTTTCTTATTTCTATTCCTCACCCGGAATATCTGATGTACAATGGCAGCATTTAACTGCATCAATCGGAATTTCACTTTTGCAAAACGGACAAATTTTTGTAACCGGCTTTTCAGGTTCCTTAAGCTGTTCCCTTTCAAGCTTTTTACCAAGTTCAACTGCCTTATTGACAATTTTAACCATACAGAAAATAATCAGTGCCATAATCAGAAAATTAATTACTGCTGAAAGAAATGCACCATAATCAATATAATTTTCACCTATAAGATGAATTTTACCCTGAATTTCAGCACCGCCGATACAGTTGATAAGCGGTTTTATAATATTATCTGTCAGGGATTTAACGATTGATGAAAAAGCACCGCCGATGATAACACCTACCGCTAAATCCATAACATTACCCTTTGAGATAAACTGTTTGAATTCCTTAAGAAATTTTTTCATAACTTACACTCCTCTCACCATATTCCGATATAATTCGATCATATCACAATATACCTGTAAAATCAAATTTCGGGATAAAATCACTGTCCGCCGATTCAAGCTCCTGTAAAAAAAGCTTTTCAAAGTTATTCAAAACGGCAAAATCTGCAACCTTATCGTATTCACGCTGCGTGATTTTCCGCTTAAGCTCAGGGGTATCATCAAGATTTCCGCAGGGAGTGTACTGTGCCATAAGCGACACATATGTATCGGGCAGATTTTCTTTTATCCATTTCAGTATTTCAATTGAGGAATTTGTATTCTGCGGCAAAATCAGATGACGAACAATAAGACCGCTTTGCATAATTCCGTCACAATCAAAGCGGTCTTTGACCTGACGGCGCATTTCCGAAATCACCTTTGAAGCCCTTTCAAAATAATCCTCTGCTCTTGAATATCTTAAAGCCTTATCATTTCTTATATATTTCAAATCAGGCAGATAAACATCTATTAAACCATCGAGTTTTTTAATTGTATTAACACACTCATAGCCGCTGCTGTTATAAACAACAGGTACAGGACTCTGCCATTCTGATAAAACCTTGGCAAGTCTGTCAGCATAGTGTGTCGGATTAACAAGATTAATATTATTTGCACCTTGGGCTATAAGGCTCTCAAATATTTCTATCAGCTTATCGTCGCTGATTTCAAGCCCTTTATTTTCTCTGCTGATTTCATAATTCTGGCAATAGACACATCTAAGATTACAGCCGCTGAAAAACACTGTTCCGCTGCCATTCTCCCCACTTATACAAGGCTCCTCCCAATAGTGGAGTGCCGCCCTTGCCACACGAAATTTATCAGGACTCAGACAAAAGCCGACAGATTTATTTCTGTCAGCATTACATTTTCTCGGACAAGCTGAACATATCATAATAGTGCTTTATAAATATCCCCCTTTTTAAATGGGGTATGTGCGGCAGTTTCTTTAGCTGCATTGTTAACAGACATCCCCTTTTCAACAAGCTCTTTAGCCATATTAACAGCATCATCAAGAGTAATTTCAGCAGTTTGTTCAGCCTTTTTACCCTCAATAATCAGAACGATCTCGCCCTTTATACCGCCATTTGAATATACTTCCGCAGCTTCCCTTAACGTAGTTCTTATAACCTGCTCATGCATTTTTGTTATTTCACGCACAATAGCAAGCGCTCTGTCCCCTAATACATTATATAAATCCTTCAAGGTATTTGACAGCTTGTGGGGTGCTTCATAAAATATCAAGGTACGTTTTTCATCCTTAATTTCCTCTAAATGCTCACGTCTTGATTTTTTATTAACAGACAAAAATCCTTCAAAGGTAAAACGACCGCTTGGCATACCTGATATAGCAAGTGCCGTTGCAAATGCCGTAGGACCCGGAACAGATTCTACTTCTATGCCCATTTCATGGCAAAGCTTAACCAAATCCTCACCGGGATCACTGATAGCAGGCATACCGGCATCTGTTACAATTGCACAGCTTTCACCGTTTGCAATACGTGTGCAGATGATTTCACCTCGTTCACGCTTGTTATGCTCAAAATATGAAACCATTTCTTTTTTTATATTAAAATGTGTCAAGAGCTTCATTGTCACCCTTGTATCCTCTGCCGCAATAAAATCGACACTGTCAAGCACATCAACCGCTCTCGGTGAAAGATCACCAAGATTACCGATAGGCGTACCGACTACATATAGCTTACCGCTCATTTATCATACCCGTCAGCATAAGAGCCATAGATTTCAAGCATTTCATCCGTAAACTTTCCGTTGTCTTTTTTTATGACAAGCTGAGGCTCTACCCTTAAAAATGGTTTAGCACCCTTTTGACCCTGTACTAAAAACAGGAAGGGCTGTTCCCCTGACTTGTCCTGAACAAAACGCAGCCTCTTCGGCTCAAGCTTATACCTTCTCATTATTTCAAGTGTGTCAACTAACCTTTCGGGTCTGTGGCACATACAAAATCTTCCGCTGTATTTCAAGAGATATGCTCCTGCCTTAACAGCATCCTCAATATTGCAGCAAACCTCGTGGCGTGCAATCCTTGCACTCTCACCAAGCGATTCAATCCCTGTACCAATCGGCTTATACGGCGGATTCATCGTAACAAGAGAAAACGCCTCCGCTCCAAACACCTTATTGATTTCCCTCAAATCACAATTATATGCCTTAATTCTGTCAGCCAGATGATTAATTTCAATGGAATGGCTGACCTGTTCAAAGGCATTTTGCTGAATATCCAAACAAGATACATTATTAATTTTGCTATCCCTGAGCCACAAAAAAGGAATAATACCGCAGCCTGTCCCCATATCGAGAGCCTTGTCCCTTGCCTTAATTTTTGCAAAATGGGAAAGTATAACTGCATCAGTCCCAAAGGTGTGGTCAGATGAAACAGCTAATTTTATTTCATCACTTAATCTTTCATAATTATACATAATTTTATTATAGCAAATAGGAATGCTCTTATCAAGCAATATAAAGAAAAAAAGAACGGCAAAATCGCCGTTCTTTCACTATTGTATTCTTACTGCTTAGCACCATTATCAAACATTTCAAGTGCTTTAACAGAAACTGCAAAACAATCTGCAAGACCTTCAAGATTCATATTGTCATATGTATCACGACGGGTATGATAGTAATCCTCTAACTTATGGTTAAGACCTGTAATACCTGTTGAACGGAAGCCCGCCTGTGCAAAAGCAGCATTATCTGTTGCACCGCCAAGTGGTGGCACCCAGCCCTTAATGCAGTGAACATTAAGTTCCTGAGCAGCTTCCATAAATAAATCAGAAACATCCTTATCTGCCTTAACTGTACCGTTAAGATCACGATAATTTGTCATAAGATACTTCGGGTCATGAATTGTGTCATATGAGAAGAAGAATGTCGGAACATCCTGATACTCACCCTGATGAGCCTCGCACCAAGCCTTTGAACCACGAAGTCCGGCTTCCTCTGAACCGGTAAGAACAACACCAATCTCTGTATTTTCAAAAGTAATGCCTGCATCCTGAAGTGCCTTCATAACCGCAATACCCATATAACAGCCTGAAAGATTATCATTTGCGCCGTCTACAACTCTTTTTTCATTCCACATCCAGTATAAACCAATTAAAAACGGAACAAAAATCAAGCCGATTAAAGCAAACTTAAAGAGTGGTGATGATTTATCAATCATAGCAAAACCAATACCATTCTGAACAACATACATTATTGATAAAACAATATAATAAACAGCACCGACACCGCAGATTATTGCGTGACCTTCAAATCCAACACCGCCAAGCTTATAGTTAACAGGCCATTCCCAAGCTGCGTCAGGATGACCGTTAAAGAAAATTCTGCGCTTAACCTCACCTGTGCAGTGCTTTATAGCTGTCACGTTGTGGCCTGTCTTTTCAGGGAAAAATCTGTCCATAGTCTTTTTATAAAGACCAAACTGTAAAAATGCAATAAGAAGACCGAGAACAATTAATACTGCTGATACAATCGGACAGAAGAAGAACAGAACGATTGCAGCAAGCACAAATGTGATTGTGAAATAAATCCAGCCAAAGAACGAACCGGGATTTTCTTTAAAGCTTTCAACCTTTGCCTCGTCACAGCCACAGTCCTTTTTGAGTACATCTGCCATATACTCACAGGCAATTTTTTCACCCTCTGAGCCGGGATCACGCTTAGGCATATCCTTACAGATGTGGGTAATTTCATCCACCATATACTGAGCATACTCTTTTTTCTTGTTAATGATACTTTTTAAATTCATTGCTACCCCTCCTTAATATAAAACCATTATAACCTAATCGAGTGCTTTTTGCAAGAACGCACGAAGAATTTCACTGTTTGGATTATCAAACACCTGTGAAGGTGTGCCGTATTCCTCAACAACACCATTAGCCATAAACATTATTTTATCAGAAACATTCTTGGCAAACTGCATTTCGTGCGTAACAACAATCATTGTGCTGTCACCTGTTTTCAGAGAACGGATAACATTGAGCACCTCACCTGTCAGCTCAGGATCAAGTGCTGATGTAGGCTCATCAAAGCAGAGAATATCGGGCTTCATAGCAAGCGCTCTTGCAATAGCTACTCGCTGCTGCTGACCGCCTGAAAGCTCACACGGGTATGCCTTAGCCTTTTCGCTTAACCCAACTCGTTCAAGCAGTTCACAGGCATTCGTTTCAATTTCACGAATTCTCTTGGCTTTATAATCCTTGCTCAGTGTACCCTCTTTTTTCATAACCTTAAGCTCATCCTTTAATGCAAGCCTTGGTGCAAGAGTCAGGTTATCAAAAACTGTATATTGAGGAAACAGATTAAACTGCTGAAATACCAGACCGAAATGCAATCTGTTACGTCTTATTTTCTTTTCGTTAAGTGTGCTTCTGTCATCAGTGTCAAAAAGGGTTTCCTCCGATACCTGTATTGAGCCTTGGTCAGCGATTTCAAGAAAATTAAGGCATCTTAAAAGGGTTGTTTTACCACTGCCTGATGAACCTATAATTGACAGCACATCACCCTTTTCAAGTGAAAAATCAATACCCTTCAGCACCTCATTATTACCGAAGCTTTTATGTATATTTTTTACATCCAATATCGCCATATCATCAACCTCTGTAATAATCAAGTTTCTTTTCTATTCTTCCGAAGATAATCGTAAGCAAGCCGTTAAACAGCAGGAAGAATACGCCCGTATAGAATAACGGCCAGATAATTCCCCTTGCCGAAAATCTATCGGCAGCCATTATAATTTCACTTACGGCAATTACTCTTGCAAGTGAGGTATCCTTTACAAGCGTAATAATTTCATTACTCATTGGCGGAATAATTCTTTTTACAACCTGCATAAGAACGACTTTAAAAAAGATTTGCGGCTTAGTCATACCAAGCACCTGACCTGCTTCATACTGTCCCTTTGGTATACTTTCAATACCACCTCTGTAAATCTCCGAAAAATAGCAGGAATAATTGATAACGAAAGCAATCAGTGCGGCTGTAAAACGCACCTTAATCGGAAAATTGAACAGTAATCCGGGAACATAAAGCACCACAAAAAGCTGCAGCATAAGTGGTGTGCCCCTTATAATCCAGACAAAAGTCTTTGAAAGCCATTTAAGTGGTTTGAATTTTGATGTAGAGCAAAATGTTATAATCAATCCCAACGGCAGTGAAAACAAAAGTGTTAACCCAAACAGCTTAACATTTTCACCAAAGCCCTTGAGAAGCTCGGTTGAAACCGATAAAAAGCTACTCATATAATTCCCCTATCACGAATAAACTAATAAAAATTCATTGACGGAAGCACCAAAAAGATGTTTCCGTCGCAAAATAAAAATTTAATTTTTCAAATAAATTATTCAACAATAAGCTGTTCGCCAAGCTTATACTTGTCGGCAATTTTCTGAAGTGTACCGTCAGCAAGAAGCTCTTTTCTTGCCTTGTTAACCTCATCTGTGATGTCGCTTCCCTTTCTGAAAGCAATACCATACTGCTCGTCAGCAAAGCTTGCGCCCTCAACAATAGCAATATCAGCATAGTCAGTACCCTCACCAAGTGAACCGATACCTGTTACATAGTCGATAACAGCAGCATCGGCTGTGCCGGACTTAACCTCCATCATAGCCTTAGCCATACTGTCAACAGCAGTGTAGTTACAGCCTTCAAAGAAAGCGTCAGTCTGTGCAACACCCTCACCTGCTGATTCCTTTTCAGCCACTACTGTTGCACCCTTGAGCGAACCTGCAGCTGAATACTTTTCAACATTTTCAGTTTTGGTAATAAGAACCTGCTTGTTATTCATATAAGGATCTGAAATTGACATTGTAGCAAGTCTGTCGTTATCAATTGTAAGACCGTTCCAGATGCAGTCAATATTCTTTGCATTCAGCTCATTCTCCTTAGCCTCCCAGTTGATTACCTGGAACTTAGGCGTAACGCCGAGCTTTTCGCAAACTGCTTTACCGAACTCAACCTCAAAACCTGTAAGCTCTGTTTCAGCCTCGTCTGCATAATAATCCATAGGAGCAAAAAGAGTGATACCGATAACAAGCTCGCCCTTATCCTGTACATAAGCTAAATCTGAGCTTTGAGCACTGCTGTCAGTACTGTTTTCTTTTTTATCATCTGTCTTTTCTTTTGTGCAGGCAGCGAATAATGAACCCACTGAAACGAGCATTAAAACTGCAAGCAAAACGGATAATACTTTTTTCATTTTTAAATTCCTTTCAAATTTTCATACTGATAGCACGTTAGCACTTTGCTACAGTAAAATGTTATGCATCAATTATAACAGATTGAAATAAAAAAAGCAACAACAAATAAAAAAAGAATTACTAGCCCTTGCGGGCTAGTAATTCCTTTGTACTCATTAATAACTACAGTTCTCATATTTCTTACAAACAGTCAGCGTATTGAAACAAATACGTAAGGCAAAAAATAATCAAACTCCAGAGATTAACTACTAATGAAGTACATGATGTTAGTTCTTTTACATTATAGCATACTTTTCACAAAAAGCAATAGGAAAAATCAACTTTTTTCAAAAAAATCGTACATTTTTTGAAGTTTCAAAGTTAATTAACACATAAGCAAAAAGTATATCATTTCAAAAAACCGTTAACAATCTGCTCCTCTGCTTCCTCAGCGGTCAGTCCAAGGGTCATCAGCTTGACAATCTGCTCACCTGCAATTTTGCCTATAGCAGCCTCATGAATTAACGCTGCATCCAAATCATTTGCAGTGATTTCAGGGACTGCGCTTATTACAGCATTACCCATAATAATCGCATCACATTCAGAATGACCTGTGCATTTATTATTTCCGTTTATCTTTGAATAAAAAATCTGTTTTGAGTTATCCTTTGCGACCGAACGTGAAACAACATTTGCACTGGAATTCTCACCATCCATATCAACATCAAAGCTTGTTTCAGCAAACTGATTGCCGTGTGTCATCAGCTTTTCGGTAATCACAATTTTTGCATCCTTGTCAAGCCTTGCCTTTGTCGAACGCTTTGTTGAGTCAATTCCCTTAATCTGAACTGTTTCCATTTCAAGGGAACCACCTTCTTCAACATCAACAATAGTTTGAGGGTTCATAATTCTTTCCCCTGTTCCCTCGCCGGAACCATAGTGTTTTTCAACATATTTCACTTTGGCATTTTTGCCGATATGGAAGGTATGAATGCCCGAATGTGCAGAAAGACTGTCACCTGCATTATGAATACCGCAGCCGGCAACAATAACAACATCAGCATTTTCACCGATATAAAAATCGTTATAAACACATTCCTCAAGTCCGCTTTCACTGATAATTACAGGAATATGAACACTTTCCTTTTTTGTATCAGGTTTAACAATAATATCAATACCCTGCTTGTCCTGCTTTGTAACAATATCAATATTGGCAGTTGTATTTCTTCCTGCCCCCGCACCGTTTGCTCTTATATTATAAGCACCTGTAGGCACTTCATGTAAATCTGCAACCTTTTCAAGCAGCATTTTCTGAATCTGATCCATACTACTCCTCACACTCCTGCTCTGAATAAAATCTGCAGCCGTCGGCACCACCCAGCACCTGACCAAGCATCTCATCCCTGCTGCCGCTTGCCTTAATTTTGCCTGCTGCAAGAATCACGATTTCATCGGCAGTTTTCAATATTCTCTCCTGATGAGAAATAATTATAATAGTATTCTCTTTTTTAGACTGCATTCTTTCAAAAACCTTAATAAGATTATGAAAGCTCCATAAATCAATACCCGCCTCAGGCTCATCAAATACAGACAAAGGAGTCTTTCTTGCCAGAACACTGGCAATTTCAATTCTTTTAAGCTCACCGCCCGAAAGACTTGCATCAACATCACGGTTGATATAATCCCTTGCACAAAGTCCAACCTCAGATAAATACGCACACGCTCCTGCAACAGACAGATTTTCACCGGCTGCCAGGCGTATTAAATCAATAACCTTAACACCCTTAAATCTTACAGGCTGCTGAAAAGCATAGCTTACTCCGAGTCTTGCTCGTTCTGTTATACTCATATCCGTTATATCAACACCATTATAAACAATACTGCCCTGTGTAGGTCTTTCAATACCTGCAATCAGCTTTGCGAGTGTTGATTTTCCACCGCCGTTGGGTCCTGTAATAACAGTAAGCTTATTATCATCAATGGTGTAATTCAAATGGTCAATTATAACCTTTTCTTTGCCGTTTTCTTCAACAGCAAAGCATAAGTCTTTAAATTCAAGCATTTAAAATACCTCTCTTTTTTACATTAAAAAGAATTTTTAATCTAAATTAGTATACCATATTAATATTAAAAATCAACAAAAAACTTATTTATTGTTGGTTGAAATGTAAATTTTGTAATTGTATAATATAATTGTATGGGACAATACCTAATATAATAAATTAAGGAGCAACATTATGGAAAATCAAAGCAAAGACAAACCTTTTGGCATCCGTGATAAATTCGGATATATGCTGGGAGATTTCGGCTGCAATATGAGTTTTGTTTTCATTAACAATTTTATGCTGCTGTATTATGTAACCTGTCTTGGCATACCGGGAAAAATATACAGTATACTGATTCTTATTGCAAAAATATGGGATGCAGTCAACGATCCTATCATAGGCGGTCTGTGCGACTCACACATTCCCAAAAACGGCGGAAGCAAATTTATGCCCTGGATAAAATGGGGCAGTCTGCCGCTGCTTATTTTCAGCGTTATAATGTTTATTTATATTCCGAATGCTCCCCTATGGGCAAAATGCACTCTATGTCTTGGATCATATATGATATGGTCTATTGCCTATACAAGTGTTAATGTTCCTTACGGGTCACTTCAGTCGGTTATTACAACAGATTCCGTACAGCGGGCAGAGCTTTCTAATGCAAGGAGCATAGGTGCAATGCTGGCACAGCTTCCTGTAATGCTGATTTTACCAATGATTATTTATGATGAAAATGATAATCCGAAAGGCAATGTTTTCATTTATGTTGTTTTAATTATGGGTATAATCGGCTTTATAGCACTGTATTTTCTCAGAAAAATGGTAACTGAAAGAGTAGAGCCTGTAATACAGGAAAAACAGAAATTCAATTATCTGCAAACCTTCAAGGCATTTCTTCATAACAAGCCGATGCTTGGCGTCACAATTTCAAGTGTGGCAATGCTTGCATTTTTAATGACTGTAACAAGCACCATACAATACACATTTATGTGCTATTTTAAAAACACCAAGCTGATACCTGTCGGAACTGTAATATCTATGCTGCCGATGGTTATAGCAATGATTCTGTGCAAGCCTCTTGTAAAAAAATTCAGCAAAAGAGCTTTGTGCACATATCCGTTCATTCTGTCTATTGCTGCATCAATAATTTTAACCTTTGTAAAAATTTCAAATCCGTTTATATGGTTTGCAATTCTTGCAATTGTTATGTTTGCCGTAGGTATATATACTGTATTAACATGGGCAATGGTTGCCGACTGCATCGACTATCAGGAAAGAAAAACCAAACGCCGTGAGGAGGGTTCAATTTATGCAACCTACTCACTCTTCAGAAAGCTGGCACAGGGAATCGGTCAGGCTGTTATTGCCCTTGCCATTGATTTAACGGGTTATGTTGCTGCCACCGGTGCAAATCAGACACCGGAGGTAACAAATAAAATATATACTCTTACCGGAGCATTGCCATTAATAGGCTCAATCATATGCTTTGTAAGTATGCTGTTTCTTTATAAATTCAATGATACACAAAAGGAGGATACGGTTTGAGAAACATTTTAAACATCAACGAGAACTGGAATTTCACTAAGGAAGGCAAAACAGAAAAGGTTAACCTTCCCCACACCTGGAATGGTACAGACGGGCAGGACGGCGGCAATGATTATTACAGAGGTACCTGCTGCTATGAAAAAGAAATTGCAAAAGATGCCATGCCTGAGGGTGATGAAATATATATTCAGTTTGACGGAGTAAATTCAAGTGCAAAGGTATATTTTAACGGCAAAGAAATCGCTGTTCACCACGGCGGTTACTCAACCTTTCGTGCAAGGCTTGAAAATATTAAAGAAACAAATCAAATCAAGGTTGAGGCAGACAATTCGCCAAATGATTTTGTTTATCCTCAGATGGCGGATTTCACCTTCTATGGCGGAATATATCGTGACGTGACACTTATAGGTGTACCGAAAAAGCACTTTGATCTCGACTACTGCGGTGCTCCGGGAATCATGGTAACGCCTGTTGTTAAAGGCAGCAATGCAGAGGTTACAATCAAAGCCTTCTGCAATACAGACGCAGAGGTTGAATTTGAAATAACAGAGGGCAGCGAAATTATAGGCACTGCGAAAGCAAGCGGTAAAAATCCCGAGGCTGCGATAACGATTGCAAATGCTCACTTGTGGAACGGTATCGAAGACCCTTATCTTTATAATGCTACAGTAAAGCTTATGGATAACGGCAGCACTGCTGATACGTTATCAGCACGTTTCGGCTGCAGAAGCTTTAAAATGGACCCTGACAAAGGCTTCATTCTAAACGGCAAGGAATATCCGCTCAGAGGTGTTTCACGCCATCAGGACAGACCAAAGATAGGTAATGCCCTTTTGCCTGAGCATCATAATGAGGATATTGAGCTGATTTACGAAATGGGTGCAAATACAATCCGTCTTGCCCATTATCAGCACAGTCAGTATTTTTATGATTTATGTGATGAAAAAGGATTTATTATCTGGGCAGAAATTCCTTATATTTCAAAGCACCTTACAAATGGTATGGAAAACACGAAACAGCAGATGACAGAGCTTATCTGCCAGTGCTATAATCACCCATCAATTGTAACCTGGGGAATTTCAAATGAAATAACTATGAACGGCTCCGACCCTGCACTGATTGAAAATCATAAAATGCTTAACCGCCTTGCCCATTCTCTTGACAAAACAAGACCGACAACCATTGCTGCCGTAACAATGTGCAGTATTGATGATGAATATGTGCATATCAGCGATGTCCTTTCCTACAATCACTATTTCGGATGGTACGGCGGTAATGTAAATATGTATGGTCCGTGGTTTGATACTTTCCACCAAAAATATCCTGATAAGGCAATAGGCATCAGCGAATACGGCTGTGAAGCACTTAACTGGCACACCTCTGAACCTGAACAGGGTGACTATACGGAAGAATATCAGGCATATTACCACGAGGAGGTCATTAAACAGATTATCGACCGACCCTATCTTTGGGCAACTCATGTATGGAATATGTTCGACTTTGCTGCTGATGCAAGAGCTGAGGGCGGCGAAAACGGCATGAATCACAAAGGTCTTGTGACCTTTGACCGCAAGTATAAAAAAGACAGCTTCTACGCATATCAGGCATGGCTCAGCAAAAATCCTGTTCTTCATATATGCGGCAAAAGATATGTAAAAAGAGTTGAAGATATAACAAAAATCACTGTATATTCCAACCTTAGCGAAGTAGAGCTTTTTGCCAACGGAAAAAGCATCGGCAAACAAAAAAAGGGCAGATATCCATTCTTCTATTTCGATGTAAAAAATCAGGGTGAAACAGAATTAACTGCAAAGGCAGGCGATTTAACGGATAAAAGCTTTATCAAAAAGATTGACAGCTTCTGTGAAGATTACCGTATGAAAGAAGAAGGAGCTGTAATCAACTGGTTTGAAATCAACACACCGACAGGCTATTACTCCATCAACGACACAATCGGTGATATTCTTTCAACACTGCGCGGTAAGCTTGCAGCCTTAAAAATTATAATGAAGCTTAAATCCGAAATGAGCAAAAGCAACAAAGAAAACGACAAAAAGGATAGCGAAGTGGGTTTTGCCGGTTTTAAGTTCAATAGTACAATGATTGAAATGGCAAAAGGATTCACTGTAAAAAGAGTCTTTATGATGATGGGCGGAAAATTCACTAAAGAACAGATTTTAGAAATAAATGCAGTCCTCAATAAAATAAAAAAACCAAACAGATAAAAGTAAAGCAGAAGAAATGTGAAAAACAATTCTTCTGCTTTTAATTTAATTATAGAAGTTTTTTATTCTTTTATATTCATCCTCACTTATTTCAACAACACCGCCGTGCTTAAACCCGTACGGAAATGAAAAGATCTCATTATCTTCAGTAAAGTGAGCATCACCGACTTCAGTGCTAACAAAAGGAACATAACCCATTTTATCCTTTTCACAGCCAAAGAAATCGAGCATCAGACACCACTTACCATCAGGCAGCTTATATGTGGTCGGCGCTTCGTGTGAGCCCGGGCGGTAAAGAGTTGCCATATACTCCTCAAATGCCTCATCGTGAACATATTCACCGTAAAGTGCTTCAGATATGGCGTGCATATTCATTGAGGGATTATCTGCATTTTTATAAAACAGATGATATGTATCATTAATCTTAACAAGATGTGAGTCCAGAATTTCATTATCCTTTTCAAAGAACACCCTTGGTTCACTGAAAGTTATGAAATCCTTAGTGGTGCAGCAATATATTTTCATATGCTCAAAACCGCTTTCACTGTGCGTTGACCCCCAATGAATCAAATATTCGTCATTTATTTCATCATAGAAAACCTCAGGCGCCCACAGACAGCCAAATTCATCACAGCCAAAATGAATAAGTTCCTGCTCAGTGAAATGAATTAAATCATCACTTCGCCACATTGACAGATATTTGCTGCCGTTATGATTAACATCCTTCCAGTCAACATTACAGTTTTCATCCATTCTGTTTACAATGCAAAGGTCTGTCGCAAGAATTACAAAGCTGCCGTCTTTTAATCGTACAATTTCAATATCACGGCATCCTCCCTCACCCTTTGTACAGGTAATAATCGGATTACCGTTATTAATCTGTTCCCAAACATAACCATCACGACTCAAAGCAAAATAAACCTGCTCGCCGTCAACTGTAATTTTCTCCTTAAAATGCGCAAATAAATAAGGCATATTTTCACCGCCACTAATCAGTATAGTCTATATTATAAGTTAATGAGCAAATAATTGCAACAAAAAACGGACTGAAACCATCAGTCCGTTCGTATAGTCAACTTAATCAGTCATTCGGGATAAAAGCCTTATGAACAGCAGACACTGCTCTGTCAGCGTCCTCAGCATCAATAATTACTGAAATTTTGATTTCAGATGTAGAAATCATCTGTATATTAACATTCGTTTCATAAAGTGCCTCAAACATTTTTGAAGCAGTTCCGGGATGTGACTCCATACCGGCACCAACGATTGAAACCTTTGCAACATCTGTGTTGCATACGATTGTGCAGTCATCCAGCATATCCTCAAGAAGCGCCTTGGCAACAGGACCGTTATCCTTGCTTACCGAGAAAACAATATCCTTTGTGCCGTCACGTCCGAAGGACTGAAGAATGATATCAACATTGATATTTTTTGCAGAAAGCTTTGAAAAGATTTTAAAAGCGATTCCGGGAGTATCCTGAACCTTTAATATTGAAACAAGTGCAACGTCCTTATCCTTTGTTACACCGCGAATTAACATTTTTTCCATTTTTGCTGTCTCCTTAACAATAGTGCCCGGTATTGGATTTAATGAAGAAAGTACCTCAAGCTCAACACCGTATTTTTTAGCCATTTCAACTGAACGGTTATTTAAAACCTGTGCGCCGAGTGTTGCAAGCTCAAGCATTTCATCATATGTGATTTCCTTAAGCTTTTTAGCATTATCAACCTTTCTCGGGTCTGCTGTATAAACACCCTCAACATCTGTAAAAATCTGACATTTATCAGCCTTCAGTGCAGCAGCAATCGCAACTGCAGATGTATCACTGCCGCCTCTTCCAAGTGTTGTTAAATCGTCATAACGGTTAATACCCTGGAAGCCTGCAACAACAACAATGTTGTGCTTTGCAATCTCTGCCTGCAGTCTGTTAGGCTTTATATTCTTAATTCTTGCAGCCGTATGGATTGAATTTGTGTTAAAGCCTGCCTGCCAGCCTAAAAGACTGATAACAGGACAGCCGATTTTCTCAATCGCCATAGCAAGAAGTGAAATTGAAATCTGCTCGCCTGCTGCAAGGAGCTGGTCCAGCTCTCTCTTATGAGCAGTCGGATTGATTTCATTAGCCTTTTCGATTAAATCATCTGTTGTATCGCCCTGTGCAGAAACAACAACCACAACATCATTCCCCTGCTTATAGGTATCAGTAACGATACGTGCAACATTCATAACACGCTCGGCATTTGCCACAGATGAGCCGCCGAACTTCTGAACAATAAGTCCCATAGCATATGTCCTCCTTTAAAAATTAATAGTTTGTAACCTTTATTGTATTAATGACATGAATGTCCTTTAATTTATCCGCAAGATCATTTTCTGTCATAATATCCGTAATAAATGCAACCTCATCCGAAGGCTGACCCTGTCTTGAAAGGAATTTAACATCCGCAAATCTGCCTGTAATATCATTACAGCCCGCCTTGGCACGAACATAGAAAGGCATTTTGATTGTTGACTTGTAATCAACAACATAATCCTCATCGCCTGCACCCCAGCCGAAAATCTTTTTCCTTTCAGTATGCTTTGCACAGTCAATAATATCAGCAACAACTGCTGAAGCGGTAGGCAGCTTACCTGCACCGGGTCCATAGAAGCAAACATCGCCAACAGCGTCACCACGAACAAGAATGGCATTAAACACATCCTTCACAGATGCAAGCTGCGAGCCGTTATAAACAACTGCAGGACTGACAAAAGCAGCAATTCTGTTATCATCAATATATTTAATCTGACCTAAAAGCTTTATCACACCGTTTGCCGAATTGATATAAGAAACATCCTCAAGCGTGATATTGGTAATACCCTCTGTTTCAACCTGTGAAGGATAAACGTGCTTTCCGAAGGCAAGTGAGGCAAGAATACAAACCTTGCGGCATGCATCGTGACCTTCAACATCAGCAGTCGGGTCTTTTTCAGCATAGCCCTTTTCCTGTGCTATTTTAAGAGCCTCGTCAAAGGACATATCCTTTTCAATCATCATTGTTAAAATAAAGTTGGTTGTTCCGTTAAGAATACCTGCAACACCCTCAATATTGTTTGCAGCAAGACACTGTGTAAGCGGTCTGATAATCGGAATACCGCCGCCGACAGATGCCTCAAACAGATAGTTTGAGCCACTCTCCTCTGCAGCCTGCAAAAGTTCAAGCCCCTTCTGCGCAACAAGTTCCTTGTTTGAGGTAACAACACTTTTACCTGCTTTAAGCAGCTTCATTGTAAAATCGAAAGCAGGATTAACACCGCCCATCGTTTCTGCAACAATTTTAACCTCAGGGTCATTCAGAATATCATTAAAATCTTTTGTAAATAATGCCTCGTGGGGATCACCCGGGAAATCACGCAAATCAAGAATGTGTGAAACCTCAAGACTTTCACCTCCGATTTTCTTCGGAATCGTATTGCTGTGAGCCTCAATAACCTCAACAACACCTGAGCCTACCGTACCATAGCCCATAACTGCAACTTTCATTTAATAACCTCCTATATTAGCTTAACACTGTTAACTCCGTTTAAACTCTTAATATTCTCTATCAATTGTGCAAGTGACACAACAATTTCAGTAACTCGAACAGTGACAGAAACATCAGCCACAGAGTTAATGGGAACACTTTGATTCACGGACAAAACGTTAGCCCCTGCAGTATAAAGCTCATTCATCAGAGCCGACAGCACACCTGCATTGTCCTTCAGCTTTGCACTGATTGTAACAGTTTCATCACTGTCCTCACCATTATATTCAAAAATTGCGTCCTTGTACTTATAATATGCACTTCTTGAAATCCCTGCCATTTTTGCTGCCTGCGATGCTGACTTTGCATCACCTGCGGCAAGATAGTTCTTTGCATCTATCACCTTAGAATAAACCTCAGGCAAAATGCTCGCATTTACAAGATAATATTTTACCTTTTCCATACAAATAATGTCCTCCGGTGACAGACACCTGTTTCACTGTGAAATACACTTCAACTATATTATCAAAAAAGAATCCAACTTTCAAGTATTATTTTAAAAAAATTCTTAAATATTGGTAAATTACTTGATTAATTAGCAATGTTGAATTAAAATATGTATAAAATAATGATTAATCTATAATTTCAAAAGGAAGTAAAAAAATGACTGAAAAAGTAAAAAAAAGACGTGATATGATAATCAATGTTGCATTTGTTGCAATGATTTTTGGTTTGATTTTCTTTTTTGTAAAATATCTTTTCGGTGTAACTGCACCATTTCTTTTGTCTTTCTTTTTTGCAGTCTGCCTGCAAAGACCATTAAGAAAGCTTGATAAAAAAACCAACAATAAAATGCATACCTTCTGGTCCATGTTTCTTGTCATAGTTGTTCTGGCAGTCATAATCGGTCCCGTAGTATTAATTCTTTCCCTCATAGGTAAAGAAATTGTTGAATTCATTTCTTTCCTTGGTGAAGAACTCAACGATTTGCCAAACTTTCTTGCAACACTGCAAAAGGAAATAATTTCACTGTTAAAATTTCTGCCTGACGGAATATATACATCTGTTTCAGATAAAATCACCATTTTCTTCACTAATCTTATAAATGACTTTGACCTATCAAAGCTCAACATCGATATTAAGTCAATAACGAATGGTTTAACCAGCGGAATTACAGGGGTATACAGTGTAGTAAAAAGTATTCCTTCTGCGATACTCAGTCTTGTAATCGGAATAATTGCTTGGATATTCTTTACAAAGGATTATAATTATATTGTAGGTTTCATCAAACGGCAGCTGCCTGAAGGCAAAAAAAATCTTCTCAGTGAAACGAAACAGATTTTTTCAAAAACAATTCTAAAAATGCTCAGAGCGTATGGAATCATAATGTTCATAACCTTCTGTGAACTGTTCTTGGGTCTGTCAATCCTTAACCTCATAGGTGTAATGAACAACGGCTATGTGTTTATGATAGCAATTGCTATTGCAGTCTTTGATATTCTGCCGGTTGCAGGCTCAGGAGGAATATTGATTCCCTGGGCAGTCGTAAGCCTTATCCTCGGCAGTTATCCTAAAGCAATCGGATTAATTGTTATCTATGTTGTAATTACTGTTATAAGACAATATATTGAGCCTAAAATTGTCGGCAGTTCGCTTGGTGTGCATCCGATTGTAACACTTGCAGGTCTGTATTTCGGCTTAAAGCTGTTCGGATTTATGGGAATGTTCATAATTCCGCTTACTGTTATGACTCTTAAAGCCTTTAATGACGCAGGCAGAATTCATCTTTATAAAACACCTGACAGGAATTAAATATGCAAAAAAACAAAGCACCATAAGGTGCTTTGTTTTTTTGCTAATACTGCGTTATTAATTTATTATGCCACTTTTCTTCGTTGAAATTTTATTTTGAATTATTTTTCCCATCACAATATAATTTTGAGATTTCATAAATTTTCTGCTTTGTTTTCTTCATATCGTCAATCATCTCTTTTTTTCCGTTTTCAGTCAGCCATTTTGCTGTGCGCCCCCAGATATTTGTTCTTTTCATAGTATAAAATTCGTAACTGTTTTCTTCACAGCCTTTTATTGAAGAGAACAGCTTTTCAATTTCCGCAGAAATCTCCGGTGAAGCTTCACGCATAATGTATAGCTTATTAACATCACGTACCCCCTCATCGAGCTTTGCCAGACGCAGTGACATTTTGCTTTCAGGCTCTTTTTCATCTCTGTATGACGGATAAACAAGGAAGCAGTCACCTGCCGGAAATGACCAGTGAGTAGATTCCTCTAAAGGATCGGCAACCCATGCATCATATGCCCAGCGTAAAAATCCTGTTGCATTTAATGAGCCGGCAAACATAATTGACCAATAGCTTTCAACAGGTATTGATTTTGTGAAGCTGTTCGGAACATGTTCTGTTGCGGTATACATTGTTGTTTCCTGTTTGTTTTCTCGTCTCAAACGCACCTGCTGCTTAAAATCAGACAAATTATCTCGAATTTGCTGAAGCCCTACAGAGGCATAATCAAGCCTGTTAAATATAGCAGCATTGTGCTTAAAATCATTAAACGATGCTGATATTTTAAGCGACTGTCCATTCTTATTTTTAACTGTTGAAATCAAATCAAGTGCCGTTTCCATATTACGGCGTTCGTCAAAACCTATATATGTACTGTCAAACCAATCCATTTCATCAAGGTGTGAAATAAATTCCTTAAGAAACGGTAACCAAGCTTTATTATACTTGTCTCTGACGGCGGGATTAACTGTCATTTTCATTTCTTTTTTCTTTGCTTCATCATAATACCTTATAACATTTTTCCATGGCATCATACTGTAGCATATAATTTTGTCAGCAATCCCTATACTTTTATTTAACTGAACCCACTTATCAAAATGAGTATAATCAAACTTCCAATTGCCATCAGCCGTTTTTATCCACTTTATCATTGAAGGATAGTGAATATCTCTGTTATAACCATAGGTCTGTCCGCCCCATGCCTCTTCGACAATACTTGCGGTAACTGCATGACCGCCAAGATTTTTATAAATCTCCATATGCTGTTTCAAAATTTTCAAATGCCTGTCTGAAAAAGGTTCAACATCATAATAATATGCAACATTATACGGATGACTCCAATATTCTGTATCAAACAAGTAATTTGCCGCATCAGGCATTGTTATATCCAGTACCTCAAGAATATAATCTAACTCAACCGTTTTTTCTGTATTTTCGGCAGAGATGGTAATTGTTCCGTGATAAACCCCTGACAATATATCTTCAGGTATTCTGATTTCTGCCCATACTAACTGTAATTTATCCTTGCCTACTGAAATCGGCTCATCAGAATAAATCACCTCAGGATAATATTCTCTTTTTCCCCGCGGCATTATATTCCCGGGGTTGTTAGCATACCAGCCCGCATGACCGTTATACGCCTTAACCTCTTTTACAAATGAAAGCTTAACGAGAGAGGACGGAATAGCTCCTGATTCACCATTTAAATCTGACGCTTTAACAGAAACATTACTGAGCTCTTTATCAGCACAGAGGATTGCAAATTCAGCCACAGCCTTATCATTTTTCCATGCCCACAAGTTGATGCTTTTATTCCGCCCGCAGTTTAAGATTCTATCATAATCCTTTTGCTGATACCGGTCTGAGCTATCAACATATACTGCATCAAAATCCTCAAAATTATATATTCTCTGAACAGCCATCTCTTCCGATTTTACATCGTTATCAAAAAATTTCATTTTCATAATTCACCCTCGTTGCTTCATCTGATTTTGTCAGCTGAATATTAATATAAAATCTAAATCAGTAATTACATTTTATTATAACATAATCAAAAATTAATACAATATAAAAAACAAACAGACCTGTACTTTTGTACAAATCTGTTCGCTTGTGTTTGTCTGAGGAACACAGAAAGATATTTTGATCAATTTTGCTTATGGATTTGAATTCTTTAATCACAGTGTGCACAAACAATTATAAAATTAATATTCTTTATCGGGTTTTTGACCATCATGAGCAAGCCATTTGCAATCGGTGATTTCTATATTTGTAAACACTGATTTAAATGATGAATCTTCTGCACTGCAGGCATATATACCAAAAGAAACAATATCTGAAACATTGAACATATGACAAATTCGCATTTGTTTATAATTTACGCCATCTATTGAATTTTCAATACAAAAATCATCTTCTCTGCGACTAAGACGGAACCACATAGATTTTATTGATGCATCTAAATCTGTTGATGACCAATCTGAATATCCATTATTCGTTACAACTGCACCTAAACGCTGAATCTCCTCATTTTCATATTCCATCGAAGCTTTCAACCAATTCTCGCTGTCTAAATACACCACAATACCGGCCTGGTCATAACGATGCTTACTATCAATCTCTGTTTTAACCGCAAAAGAGAAATATCTTTCATTCGTTTCCATTTGCAAAACAGGAGCATTATCATTACGAAAACGGTAATAAGTTCTTTGCCATAAATCTGTATGAGGTTCAGTAATAATTTCTATTTTATCATCATATACAGTACAATTTTTTGGCTTTCTTGTCCACTTTAATAGATTTGTATTCCATTTCATATTCATACCTATTCACCTTTATCTGTTATCAATTCAGATTGAACATTATTTATTTTGCAATCATTATATCAATATCAAATTGAATTGTCTACAATATTTTATCTGCCGCCGCAATATACAAGTACGACTTGATGGCACCTGCATCAAATAAAAACTAAACGACAAGTTTCATTCTATCAAAACTTGTCGTTTTTTGTTGTCCGGGGAACACACAAAAAGATGCATTGGGCAATTTTGTGTATGGATTTGAACCCTTGAAATGACTAGATTTTATAATTAGAATTAATCTAAAAATCTCATCTACAAGTCAATCACAATCGCAATAAGTACAATGACAATCGCAATCGGAATTACAATTATTTCCACCGCAATTACAATCACAATCACATACCCAACAATCACAACGAGTAAACATTTTTTTACTAACATCACTAATTGGATTTGTAAAATTAAAATTTGTAGTATGTCTTGTTTCTAATAATTTTTGAATTGTCATACTAAAATCTCCTTTAAATTATTAATATATTTTTCATATTGTTCAAAATATTGTGAAAACCATTGTACACAGCATCCACCACCACACTTTGAACTTAATTCGCAATCCCTGCACTTAATTGATGGCATATATGTAAACTTGTTATATAGATTCACTACCTCTTCTGAATCAAAAAAATCGCTTAATGTTTTTGAATCAAAATAATCCACACCAAATTTTCCAATTCCGAATCCAGCTAAATGATTACATATTAATATAGAACCATCTGTATCAAATATTAAACCATTTCTTTTATGTACATGACATGATGTGTTCACTTGTCCCTTTTTCATCATCTTTTCAAATGTATTTTTTTCACACATGCATAAAGGAAATGACTGATGGATTTTAAAACGATCTTGCAATTTCTCACTTAAATTATCATATTGCTTTGAAAACAGATAATCCATTTCTATTGAAATATTTTCTGTTTGTACGTTATTATATTTTTCCTGAGGAATTACCTCATTACAATAAGCAAAAAATATATTCTTATTAATACCTGCAGCTATTATATTATCAGAAAAGGAATCTAACTTTAAAATATTTTCTTTTGTTAATACATAAGATAATGAATAACTCAAACCATATTCATCACAATTCTTAAGACCTTGTATAAGTACATTAAAACCTTTTTTTCCACAATCTTCTAGATATTCTAGGTCAGATGAACCTTTTAACGATATACCCAAATGCAATTTGGAATAATTATATGATTTTAATTTACTACAAAATTCTTTACTTGATAATTTTAAACCATTTGTAACAATAACTATACTAACATCATGTCCCATCAAATATTCTAAGATAGAATAGAAGTGCGGATAGATAGTTGGTTCCCCTCCAATAAGTTTAAAATTTTTAATTCCTAATTCTACAGAAATATCAATCAGCTTTTTTGCCATAGATAAATCCATATTATTGCTTTCATCCATCTGTTGTGCATAGCACCATTTACATTTTAAGTTGCATTGTCTATTTACTGTAAGCCATGTTGAAAATACATTCATAATTTTTTCTATTGCTCCTACTTATATTTCAAAACCACCAATATGTCTATGAAAAAAACTATTTTATATTTCTATTCTATAGCACAAAATATAGAATAAAACAATATAAAATGCAAAACTGTACAATTTATCGACAAAAATGTATCAATTATTATGTCTTGACAACGAAAAACGATTAATTTTACCTTTTATAATATAGTATCTAAAATTGCAAAAGGTAACATAAATAATTAAAAATGTTTTTAATTATCATCATGATATAATCATTTTAAAAGAAATAATAGTATGAATAAAGATTTAGATTTATTGTTTTTGAATAATACAAAAACAATCTGATATGTTTATAAAATCAGTAAAAATGCCAAATACCTACAATTTTCCAACCTTATGGGGTTCGGATTGCCATAGACATCCCACCCTTTAGAAATTTCCAATAGCTCAATAACAAAGCAAACTGAATTGCATTGTTAATAATCACTCATGTACTCACCTATATCAGTAATATAAAAAATGATACAAAACACATAGTCGACAGAAAATAAATATTGCCTATAGATATTTCAATTACTTAAATACTCTTTAGTAAAGTTGTTTTTATCATTTGAACAAAATTAATAGGATTCGAAAATCCTTCATCAAAATATTTCTCTGCTAATAATCTCCATTCTGAATCACCTTCTGTTGTAAATGCAGCATAGCTGTTACGAAGACAGTTTATTGCCTTATTTGCCCAATCCACGAACTCTGTTTTATTACAGTAATATAAATTATTGGCATGAATCTTAGCATCTTCTTCAATACTCCTTGAATTTGTTAAAAAACAAGTAATAATATCAGCATCATGATGCAAATTTTTCACATTTTCTCTTATCCAAGTTTCATGCCTATTAGCCTGTGAAATATCACTGACAGGTATCTTTTTAGAAGCATCATCATATATTTTATCTTCAAATACCACACAAAGATCATCATTTACAATCCAATATGGATCAGGAGCAGTGCTATTATTAGGATTAACTGATAAATATCCTAAAATCTCTCCTAACTTTTGTTGATAATTTTCAAAATCTTCGCCACGAGAACTATTCAAACCTTCAAGAATCATGGTCATTTCACTTTCAAATTTTTTTGAATTTCTATACTTTGTAAGATTTTTTTCCATTCTTTCAATATTGAAAGCAAAAAGGTTGTTTTCCATTTGTTGACTGTCATCATATTTGTAATTAGCCAATTGAGCAAGCCAACTAACACAACTGCATAGTCCTTTGCATTACGAGTACAACGTCCAACAGCTTGCATTATTCTTGTTTTAATTCTTTCCGAAAACAATACAGAGGCCGCCATTCTTGAATACAAAAACCTTTCTTGCAAATGTGTTATTTTGGGAATATTATACAAAATCAACATTCTACTAGAGTCATCTGGAAAATCAATTCCATCAAATCTGTTTGATATAGAAACCATTACATCTCTTGACAAGGGCACACAGCCCATAGTCAAGTGCGATAGATTGTTGAAAATTAGATTTTCCACTCAATAGCGACACATTCACCTGTAGCGCGGATTTGAGAGATAAGGCCGTCAGCCACCTGCCGCCTGTCGTCAAAGTCAATCTCTTCCCAGCGGTTCAGGTACACCGACAACCGCTCGATCTGCTCCGGCGACATGGTTTCCGCAGACAGGGCCGCGATTTCCTTTGACAGCGTTTGCCGCTGTGCGTCCAATTCCTCAATCTTGGTGTTGGCGTAGGAGATTAAAACCGCGCTGGCCCCGGTCAGGGTATTCAGCAGCTTTTCAATTTCATCCTCCACACGGGCCAGTTCCACATTTAAGGCGGTGAGCTTGGGATTGACCTTTTCCCGCTTGCCCGTCAGGGTTTGGAATTGCGCCAGCTTCTTCACCATTTCGCCGTAAATAAACCGCTCAAATTCCCTCGTGCGGAGCGTCCCACAGCCCGGACAGCTCTTGTTATCCGCCCGCTTGGAGCATCGCAGGTATTGAACGCCTGACGGGTTCCCCACGCTCATTAGGGCGTACCCACAGCGGCCACACTTCACTTTCCCGGCCAGCCAGGTATTTTTCGCCTTGCGCCCGTTCTGGAACGTGGTGTTTGCCATCAGCTTTTTCCGACAGCGGAGCCACACATCCGCCGATACCAGCCCCTCGCTGGGGGCCACCACAAGGATCTGGTCTTTCAGGTGCTTGTTTTTTCGTTCCTGCACGTCCCGGCCCTGGTAGAGATAACAGCCGTTTGTCCCCGCGAAGTCCGCCGCCTCGTTGATTACCACCGTCCCCTGGCTTTTGAAAAACTCGTACAGTTCCAGGTCGGCCTGGGCGTAAATGGGGTTGCGGAGCATTTGGGAGATAAAACCACGGGTCAGCTCGTCCTCTTTCACCTCCATGCCGGAGATCATATCCACCAGCGTGTTCATATTCCTGTCCTCCGCTGGCCCCTCAAAAATGATATAGGCAATCAGGGCGCAGTACAGGAGCGTTTCAGATTTCGTCCAAAACGGATCTCCCTCCTTGCCCTCGCCCTTGGTGTTGGAAATCAGGGCATTGACGAATTTCAGGATGTCCGCCTCGTTGCGGATATAGGCCAGGGGGTTATAGTGCATGGATTTTGAGAAGTCGATGCTGTTGAAAACCTTAATCCTATACCCCTTTTTCCTCTGAAGGAAATAGCCTACCTGGGACAGCACCCCGCCCTTGGGGTCTACCACCACATAGGAACTGTGGGCCTGGAGCAGTTGGGGGGTGAGCCAGAAGCGGGTTTTGCCGGAGCCGCTGGAGCCGATGACACAGGCGTTGAGGTTCCGGGCGTTGGCCGGATTTCGGGGCCGGGTGTTGGTGGTGAGAAATTCCGTCCTGGTGAGAATGACGTTATTTTCAAATTTGGGATCGGCAAAAGGGGCTATGTCTTTTGGCCCACCCCATGAAGCGTTTTGTCAAGTGTTATTT